>Ga0153934_1000011_pt1 | contig 40711 bp, 65 predicted proteins | sample TSNJ018MetaG_FD_104708 | JGI IMG/M metagenome (GOLD analysis project Ga0153934, IMG submission 104708) | Attine ant fungus gardens microbial communities from New Jersey, USA - TSNJ018 MetaG | ecosystem: Host-associated > Fungi > Mycelium > Unclassified | place: USA: New Jersey, Wharton State...
CTATTATTTGATGCTCCGGAGAGCAGGTCAAGGTATGCGATGCAAGATAGAACATGTCAACTCGTTGGCACAAATGGTCCTCCGTAAATATGGACCTCTTGCAGCACGAAAACCTCAGCCTGTCAAGAATAATGGGCCAGCCACAATAGTTTGATCAATCTTGCCTAGAAACTGTTGGATATAGCTACGACAAGACTAGACCGCAGCAAACGCGCACCGGTTGTGTATCGATTTGGTACTGTATATATAGTAGATCGGAAACGCAACCATTATGTCGATGAACAGATCATTCTGAGGTATAACAAACTCACAAACCTCAATGTTCTCATGCGATAAATTGGTTGAGGAAGCTATGAAAAGGAGCTTACTTATGAGAAACCTGTCAAAATAGCGGCTAAGCAAGAATAGAAAAAGTACGGAGTGTCTATAAGGTCAATAATGATGTCCACAAGGTGGATATCACTAATCGTGATTTGTGAGTAACCGTCAGGCTGGCCAGAGCCTAGTCGGCATTATGAGCAATAAACTCGAATGGCACATAACCTGGAGAGATATTAGTGATGAGGACAAAAGTATACATGTGAAGGATAAGGCCCCAAATGCTGGGGTGGTCAAGCTTGTTTTCTGTGCATCCAAGCTCCGGCTCGATATTGGGACAGCATTACTTTGCGGAAAGCTTTGAATTCAGCTACCCTCAACGTGTCTGAAGATGAATAACAAGCTGCTCCGACTGAGCTCTCCGCAACTGAATGGAAGCCACATTGAATGGAAGCAGCACTGAATGGAAGCAGCACTTTGACAGTACTGTCAGATGTCTGCGACAAGCTCCTGAACTGCAGTTGGAAGCGAGCGGATCTCTTCATACTTGTCGAGGCTTGGAAGCACGATGAACAGGGAATCAGAGGATCAGACCTCGGACTTCGTTGTAAATAATCATCATATCGGTAGCACCTTCGACGTCAGAAGTCATTTCGAAGTGGGAGTTCATAATGAATTTCATTATTGCTGAAGTTCTAGCTTGTTCATATCTTGCAATCCATAAGTGTGGATGAGGCGATAGCGAGACCAGAAACGCAATCATTGAAGGTGCGATGGATGCAACACCGCATTCGACTCCTGGGTTGTTCTCGCCAGATTATTGGGATTCATAGGTTGCTTGTTAAATTTCAGATGCAACATACCCACAAATTGATTCAGTCGATACCTGTAAGTCATTTTCTTATACTGGTGATAGTTGAAGTATAGTAGGGACGCAGTCGATATGATATGATAGCACGAAGAGTCACACACACGTGATGTCATAATTTACAACCATTGGGGGATCCAATGTAGCTAGTCTTGCACAAGTATGCCCAAGTTATCACAGTAGTGAGTTTTATGTGATTGATCGCCTGGAACTGTCTTGACTAGAATCTTATAGCGAGCTTGAACGCGAGGCCAACATCGCGCGTAATCGCATTCTTATGGAAGGACTCGAGGTCAATCGAATCTCCTCTGCCATCGGGATAGCGAAGGCCAAGCCAGCTGCGAAACCTGTGCAACCCGCGAAACGAAAACGCAAAGATCCTGAAGAGGAGGCTCCAAGGCGACAGTCTGCACGGTTGAGAAATATTGTGATTGTGTCAAACGAAACCCCTGCAAACAGGAAAAAGCGAGAGGTACGCTATTTTGATCGTTTCCCGAACTTCTGACACAGTGGCTTTCAAAAGGCAGAAGAAGAAGCTTCTCGAATCAAACAAGAGGAGGAATGGCTGGAAGCAGAGGAAAAAGCTCGTGCTGCAAAAAGACCCCGAAATGGAGACCTTAAGCTACACAAACTAGTTGAACAGGATCCTGAAGACATCTCAACACTAGATGTGGCTTTGAAGGTCATTGTGAGTCGTCCTCACGCTCGTCGTGTTGGTGATTTCGACACTTTTGAATACGACGACGGTAGGAGAGATGAGCGTGAGGTGGAGAACTTGAAGAAGCGTCTTGGGTCAATGAAGGTTGTTGCTCGAGCAAAAGTTACTCAGAACCGCATATATAGTTGTGCGTATCACCCTGACGTCTCAAAAGACTTGATTTTCTTTGGTGGTATGTTCAATCTCTACTGAAGAGGAGAGTGTTTCATGTTGGAAACCAGATAAACACGGGGAGCTAGGCATTTGGGATGCCACAGCACCAATAGATGAAGTCACTGACGAAGATGGCAGTCCTGTGGTTGATAACCGAGAAGGAGGAAAGCACTGGCGACTTCAGCTACATTGGCCGGCGACTTCAAAATCGTCAATAACCAGTATCAAATTTAATCCAGTGAATGCACATAGCGTGAGCTAGTTAATATATCACTCTACTGCCTGCTGATTGATCTTGTAGGTCTATACAACATCTTACGATTGCACGATACGCAACTTCTGTTTCGTAACGCAAGTTTCTCGGGAAATATATGCGAGCGAAGATCGCGTTCTCATCACCCATGCTGATTTGACTCCTTCAGGACATGAAATGTGGATCTCTGACGCAATCGGGGGAGTAACACATCTTGATTTAAGAGAGGAGAAATTTAAAGCCCGTCGTTTCGGACTCTCTGACCATAAGATTGGGTGCATCAGCATAAACCCTAGTTATCCCAACCTGATTCTGACAGCGAGTAATAATCGCACGCTTAAGTAGGGCCTTTACGCCAACCTCATCACCCTTGACTTGCTCATTGTGTTTTTCTAGGATTTGGGATGTACGAAAGTTGCAAACCCTCGCTGGCCAACTTTCTGACTCTGAGCCTGCAAAACCAGGAAGAGGTCAGGCCGAAGAGTCAACGCTACTTGAATATGATTACAACGCCGTGACTGACTTTAACAATTCGGAGAAAGGTCTGGGCCTGCTTCGGGGCGAATGGCTTCATGACAAATCATGTAGTTCTGCGTATTGGGGCCCTCACGGAAGGCAAATTGTCAGTACGAGCTATGATGACACCATACGGCGTGGGTACAATCAGATGTGTAGCCCTGCATGCCTTGCTCAGTGATTTGGTAGTATGGAGTTTGAACTCCTCAACCCTAAATAGCTCTGACCCGTTCAAGAGCTTCAAGCCTTTTAATCGCATCCACCATGATTGTCAGACAGTAAGATTAACTTCAGCCACCACTCAACTAACCAGCCTTAACGGAGAATTTAGGGGCGCTGGGTCACAATTCTGCGAGCGCAGTGGAGTCCCAATCCAGACGTGTATCCTCACTTCACAGTGAGTGCTAGCTCATTCCCTGTCATGATTTTTCTTTCAATATTACCGTAGATTGGCAATTTGAAACATTCGCTGGATATCTTTTCTGGTAAAGGCGACCTTTTGGCACGCTTGTCTGATCCCTCGCGGTAAGCTCCGTATGATGATGACTGCCCCGAACTTACTGACTTCTGGCTAGGATAACCGCTACACAGGCGGTTACATGCTCCCATCCCAAGATAGTAGAGCGTGCAGCAAGTGGCAATGCAACCGGTCGTTGTGTACTCTGGGCGCCACCTGACGATCCATAATGTCCCATTTTCATCCAATCTTCTGTATAATCCAACTTAATCTAGTTTAGTTATATGATAACTACCTCCTAATTTGTACCGGATGGAAATCTTCATCTTCATTAATTCATCGAGTATGACTCTCGACATGGTCTCTGGATTAAGCTAATAAACTGACAGCTGGCTTATCGAGCATTGTCTAGTATCCATGGAAGACGAAAACCCAATGCCATGGAGAATTTTTTGGGTCCAATTGCGCACCTGAAAGATATAAGGAGGCCTGTATTGTCTCTCATCTGCTCTCACGAGGTGTCGGATTGTTCGTCGGTAGATTGAGATTCGACCTGCAAAAACATCCCGGAGAAACACAAGAACATCAAATTTTGCAAGGAAAAAGACAGTCATGTTTAAGGCCATTAGTGTAGGCCGAACTATCATAGAGATGATGACGGATCGTTTGTTTAAGATAAAAACTAAGTCATCTCCGAATGTCTCATGTTCCTGGCAGTGACCTCTTCAATAACGCTGGGAGCTCCAAGAGGATTTGAGAAGTGTTGGGATTTAAAATCTTGTTTCTATTCTGACAGGCGCCGGTACTTCAATTTCCGAAAACGACTGCTGCGCTCACAGCCAGTCGGACCACAATAACCGATAGTCCACGAACACAGTTGAAATACTGGTCAATACAAATGATAACAACGATAGGTTCCAAGCTAATCTGCATACACATCATCCCAATCCATCTCGGACTCTGCCGGCAATTTCATCTCGGAAGGCATCGTTGGACATAGTGCGGGGTCTGCTATGACAGCAGCAAGTTCTGTAATAACTGGGGAACGGCTTGGAGCAGGCTTCTCATTCTTCCCGATGATATCCCATACATCATCGTCATCAATATCCATCTCATCTACCTGCCTAGAAATGATAAGAGCATTCTTTGATGTAAGTTCTTCCGAACTTGCGGAAGACTGGTTTATGTCTTCTCCAAGAGCAGCCCACAACTCTGCGTCATCGAGATCGTCTGCGAGTTGCGTGGGCGCCATCTGTGACTCAGATGATTGCTGCATCGAATGAGCTACTTCCAGGTCTTTCCAGAAACTTTCATCCTCGACGTCATCGTCCACGATTATTCTCTTCTTCGCTCCCGTAGACGTTAACAAAGATGACGTCCCATTGGGTCTAGAATGGGAGGAAGTGGAAGGATTAAGATGATCATCGTCATCTGTAAGACCACTGATTGAAGTACGGGAAGAGGGCGGAAGGGAAGGGCGGTCAGGGTCTATTTCTGGATGTAGTGATAATGAATGAGGTGTAGCGAGAGTCTCAGGCGTTGAGTTCTTGCTATTCTCTCTTCTTGCTGGGGCATTGTTATCACCGGAATCTGAATCTGATAAGTCACCATCGATTTCGTGTCCCTTGCCGTGCGCTTCGTCTCTCCAAACAGACAAGGCTACCTGAAAGAAACTTAGATGTAGCAAGACCTCTCTGAGGTGTACACCCACCTGCATTCGTTTTGTGCGACACATTTTCTCTATTCGTACAACAGTGTCATGGAATTTTAACTTGGGATGAAGCTTATGAGTCCAGAAATTGTACACTCGCATGAGACGAGTCAGGTCCTCAGCCTCCGGCTCTCTTTGAGTTAAACGTTGCAGTCGGTCAAAAGAGACACACCTCCCGACCCTTCCCTTTCACTTTAAAGTCTTTGACAAGAGATATCAATTCGGGGAAACCAGTAGGACCAAGCAGAAGACTCTCATTCAGTGGCACAGGTCTAATTCGCTTTTGAGTAGTATTGCCCTTGTCAATTTTCGAACCTCGGGAAGCATCCCCAGAAGGACCATTGTTGCGCGTCGGTAATCTCGAGGGCACTACGGAATGAGGTGTCAAAGGTTTTAAGTGCCTTTCCTGTGCCTCTCTTTCCATAGCAGCCATGTCAAGATCTCCAGTCCTCTTAAAACTCAGCCCTGCATCGTTCTCTGCATCTTCGAATAAAGCCTCGACATCATTGTCTATCCCATGATCATTCACAACTGGAACTGCCTTCACGACGTTGTGCCTCATCCCACTACTATCTCCACCCTCATCCCCACCCTCATCCTCTGAGTCCGATAAGAACAATGCCTGTTTCTGTCGCTTATGTGGCCGCTGCACTTGATCATCATCAGTGGCTGCGTCAATATGGCGTGTTGTTTGAGGGCTGACTGGCGCGTCCCAGATGTCGTCTAAAGAGGCCATTATACACGCGTTATTGTGAAGTGTTTAGTGCTCGACAATCAATATTCATCATGTGATGGATGATCTTCTGCCATTCCAAATCTGATCCGAATGCTGATGGATACGATCAACACTGACAACGATACCCCTGTCATTGCACACGGTGTCGAGTATTGGACTGCACAGCCAGCGACGTACGATGGCGTATTAGGTATGTATGTGCAACTTGAAAAAACTGTACTCATCCCATCGATCTGAATGGCAGGTGGATTTGGTACTGGGGTGACTGCATAATACCTGCATACCGAATAGTATGATTGACAGTTCTGGCTACATAGTCACTGCCTCGCGTAGAGAGTCTTGGCTCACGTCTGTTTCTTCTACATCTCTATCCATCACTGTCCGTCGTCCAACCCGCCTTCAGACCCAGCCCCGAGTCTGTCACCCGGACAAAGCGTATCCGTGCGCTTGACGTCGGCGCTGGTATCGGCCGTGTTACATGTGATACTCTCTTACACCTCTTAGATGATGTAGTACTCCTCGAACCTGTTACGCCTTTCATCCAAGAAGCCCTAGCACGAGGACGTGCAAGTTTCGATCCATCAACGCCCGATCATCTCCGGTGGAGAGGCATTGCGGAACGAACAAAAAGTGTAACGTTTTTACAGGGAACATTGCAAGAATTTGATCCTTTGAACCCACATGGTGTGCGATTTCTGGATCGAATAGGATACGAAGCGCCTGAGTCACAAGACGATACCAGTACAGGATTTGACGTGATCTGGTGTCAATGGTGTTTAGGCCATCTATCCAACGAGGATCTAGTCAAGTTTTTCAGACGCTGTAAAGCAGCTCTGAAAGAAAGTGAAAAGGGCGACAGCGTAATCGTAGTGAAGGAGAATTGCTGTTCAGACGATGACGACCAAGCAACTATCACCTTTGATGATGAGGACTCGAGTCTGACAAGGTGAGCTAGAATTTGTGATTGAACAGTGGGTATGAATTTAGCTGTTTTTAAGATCAGATAAAGCTTGGAAGTTACTATTTGCTGCTGCAGAATTAACACTTGTACACGAAAAAGTGCAGGAAGGTCTGCCTCTTGGGCTGTATGTTGTCAAGATGTAAATTTCTGGCTGAGTCCATCGACTACCTGAACTCACATTCGGTGTTGCAGGTATGCTCTGCGATAGATCAATCAAAACCTCCATTCAACAAAAAGCTCGGTTACAATAAGGCTGTGGATATAATCAACTACACATTGGTACAAAAGAATTGGCTCAAGAAAACCAATTTCTATAGAAATAGAATGGGAAACTGTAGTGTAATCAATGCATTGAATGTCTTGTCTATTGAACAGCCTGCTGGTTAGGGCGGTAGGCATTGGCAGCACCGAGCCCACTTGCAACAATGGCATCACTGAGGCCATGCCGCGTCTGAGAAATCCGTTCCTTCAGTGCAGAGAATTGTTGAACCATCTTGTCTAGGTGAGGCCAGTTTTCATCCGATGTGACTTCAGAGAGTGTACCTAGCTTGAGCCTGTGAGGACGATGAAAGGATACTTGGTGAGGGTGTTGTAAAGTCGTGTAGGAATTTTGCTCCTGGGCGTCTTGGGTGTTGTAATAGGTTAGAAGGGGAGATGTGGCTTCGTAGAATGCCTCCAACCGTCGAGAAAATGTTTCCTAGGCAGGTAAACTTTGTCAGTGCTTTACGGCAATGAAGTGGCAGATCTCATACAGGATTGTCATCTGGACGCTTGACGAGAGGTTCACCTGTAATATCATCGACACCATCCACCTTCGGATGGTTATAAGACATATTATAAACACGACCGGATGAGGGGTGAATCCAGCGATCGGAAATTCGCTGAAGGATAATGTTGTCTGGAACATCAATATTAACGACGAGAGTTAGCGGCATATTACATTTGCTAAAACACAGAAGAGACGCGATTATACATCTGGAAGCGTTGAGATCTGAAAAAAGACTCACTTCAGGTGTGCATCTAACAGTTCTCCTTGTCCAAGAGTTCTAGGGAAACCATCCAAAATCCAATTCTAGGAATGCACGAATCAATCATTCAAACCCCTTCAAAACAGCCGTGAACTCCAGACCTACCTCATTCCGAAGTCCGTCGAGTTCGTGAGTTACAATTTTTAACATAATTTTGTCAGGTATCAGATCACCCCTCGCAACAATATTCTCAGCCTCCCGCCCCAGGTCCGTTCGCTCGGAAATGTGTCGACGCAGAAGATCACCCGTGGAGATGGAGACTAGGTCATACTTCTTCACCAATCGCTGTGCCAAGGTGCCTTTTCCCGCTCCAGGCTTGCCGAACATGATCATACGAAGAAATCGTGTAGGTTTCTCAAGTTCCTCGGACGGACTGGTGTTAACATGGGCACCGATGGGGCCATTGATCCTGTGCGTCGACGTGGGAGGAGTATGATTTTTGCGAAGGGTATCGAGGAAAGAGGCTTCAGAGGTGGCTGATGAGGTCGTAAAATGGCATCGCGTGACGGATGTAGCAATGGTAGAAGGAGTGGTGCTGATGCGGGAACCCCTTGCCGTGGCTGAATTCTGAACAGCCCAGCGTAAAATGTAATTTGCTGTATTCTGCATCTTCATACCAAACGGACGGAATATGGATGAAGAGTAAAAGAGGTCAAACGACAGAAATGTACAATTGTAATCCCGATATCCGTCTGGTACGATAAGCAAAAGCAGTTGATACGAATGGGCCAAACCCACCCGATTCTACCCAGTGCCTGGATTCCTGATTTCTCAGGCAGGGTAAGCGAGAGCACAGAGTATCCAAATATATAGAGAATATCCACGTTTTCCCAACCTGACGGTGCAATTTCCCAGTGGGTCTCGACCGTCAGGGGTGGATGTCCGTGATATCAGATTGTTAGACCTTTTTCGTCAACTCCGCCATCTGCCGAGAATACCCTGTACTCATTGTGACCCCCGATAATCACACAGAATCAGCGCCTACAAATGATTTGTGCGGATGTAATTGCACAAGTAGGTTTGAAACGGAAGCTTAGACTATATTACTTGTCACGATTTCGTCATTCACCTTCTAATCTTATCTAACCGTAGCTCAACCAAGAAGGGAGATGTGCGCGTCTGGACCACTTGTAGGCAGTAGGCAATAAGCAGTAAGCAGCAGGCATCCTGCATAATCATAGCGCAGCTCCGGCGTGAAAATCGGCGCTGGCTTTCTTATCACCACTTCTAGGAGCTCCATTTTGGGACCACCCAATCAACTCCCGCATTCGCTGAACTCCAACTACACCTCGGACGCTTTTCCCGGAGTCCAAAGCGATCATGATAGCATCCGCGACATGATCCACATGGATCGGTGGTGTCTCCAGTGCGTTAGCCATACTCTCAAATGATGAAGGTCGTCTGAACACCCCTGGACCTCCGAGCGATTCCTCAGCTGACTTCGAAGATGACATCAGGTTTTCTATTCCATCTCCCCCAGCAGCTCCCCCTCTTGTTTGTGAGCTCCACACCTGTTCGTCCTTTCTCTGTCTTTGGGAAACCAATGAGCCAAGTGATCGGAGAATTTTCGATGATGTTGGAATTGTTTGAGGTACTTTGGCATGAACTGTGGCCGAAAGGTCGAATAGAACCGCTGCAGGTGTCGTAAGGGGTCGCTGATGTGCATGATAAACTAAACCTGCAGATCCACCACCACCAGAACAACAGTGCATGCCATAATGATTCACAACACCATAAGCAATTGTCCATCACGATGATGAAAAGGCCAATACAGAATAAGATCCGAGTTAGAACACGGATCCAATGGGGGGCTGGACACGCACTCGGACGAATGTATACGCCTCTAAAATCGGGAGCACTCGTCATTATCTCTTCAATGCCCCTTTCAGCTTCCCATTTTGTTTCGATATAGCGCGGCGAAATTACGGGACGAAAAATGTCCTCTGCAGAGATGTATACAAACGGGCGCGGAACATTGATAGTTGTACGTGCAGAAGGCTTTGAGGTGACGAATGCCCTACAGACTTGCAGTGCTGTACCAATGCAGTCGAATCCAGATAGTCAATTCGAGGATCACAAGCCGAGATGTACCAATCAAGTCCGGAAAGGGTTCGGAATGAGAGAACGGTAATTAAATCGTCAGCAACTCGCAAATCAGCACCTTGGGGAAAGGAAGTTGAAAACGGCAGGATGGGAAGGCACACCAGATTACAATGTAATAAAAATGAAGGCTTACCAGAATCTCGATTTATGACCTCATACGTGCCCCTCTTAGTCTGTTCCCCGAGCTGTTGGTGCTTCTCGAGAGGATTTCCTCCACTCCCACCGGCAACGATGTTTCTCCAGAAGCTACCAAGTAACCCAGGAACATCCCCGGACCTGATAGCGCGCTTGTACGCTCCGTCCGCATCTTCGAAAAGGGTGCCTAGCGTATGAACCACGCCTGACACTTCTGAAAAAGTATGCTGAAAAGTTTCGGGGTGGAGTGCATCACCCTTTTGCCAGTTTACCTAGTAACAGGAAGACCCATTCCGTTAGTACTAATTCCTTTTTCAGAAATGAATCAATTCTCGACGGCAAAGGAGGCCAAAGGATCAAAGTGTTGCATTGTTGGATTATTGTTCCCTTGAAGACAACAGGAACGTGTCCGCATCCACCCGTTCATTCAAAAACGTGAACATGAAATGCGAAAGGAGCGAATCACCCACGACGCAATACAATGACGCGATCCGCAGAGAAAAAGTTGGATTTCCAATCGTAGACAAATGCATGTCAGAGCAGAAACAAGCTGCCACTGGAATAAATCGTAGGATTTCAAACACAAGGCATTCATCAATGCTAGTGTTAGTGCAAACAAGCCGCAGAATAGAAGGTTGAAAGCGCATGAAAAAGAAGCCAATGAGCAGCAAGTGATTGCAGTAAAGGAGCAACTGAGTGCACATGAACCAGGATCATAGCCAGAGGAAGTTTCGCAATAACCTTATACACCCATGCCGGAGTGTGCCCTTTCACCGTGCGATATGGTTGTCCTGAGGAACTAGAGGGAAAACAGCAGGGTCCGAGTTGGAAGTTTGGCAGCATTAGAACATCTGCTTGTCAGAACGATCCGCGTCAAGGGAGAAAATGCAGGCTGACCTGATGCTAGTGACCTGCATCCCCCGTGCTACGGCAGCTTTGCATACAGCAGAACCTGTGGATGGGTCAGAACTCAGGGGTTTGTCTTGTGAAGAAAGATCTATACCGATGAATCCATTACCACCTATAACAAGGATGTGTTGTAAGGTAGGATTCATGTATACCACAGAGCTGGTTCACTGCAGGTATAGATAGATAGACCCAGGAGTTTCACCCCTGATAAGGAATTGTTGTGACATGGAAGATCCGAGATCCAGGTCACAGGTCACCTAACAATTAACCAGGCAAGACGCCATTGTTCGAACAACTGATTCTTGTGATTGTCACCCGACAAATTTGTACAACATGATTGACAGAGTAACATAACACTGGTAGTGAAGCCATCTAGAACAACAATAACCTTGAATATTCTCCAGGAAACCCGAGGTCTCACTAGGAGAGTTCTACCGTCACCCGGTGTCGATAGTCTTAAAACAACGACCATAAATTTGGCCCTCATGGACATCAAAAGTCACTTAGGGAACCAGCCCAAGATAAAAGGGGAAGAATGGAGGGTATCGATGAAGTGCCACGAATTGAATCTATGTTTGGAAAATTTAGACATATTTCCATATGACTTGAAATTGAACATCAGTACATCGAGTGCCCAGTTTCCGACAAGGAGAAAAGAAACTCACTGGAAACCATGCCTTCACTCTCTGTGGCAATCTTTGTGAAGGCACCATGAGAGAGGTCAATGGAATTGCTATTTTTGCATGTAGGGCAGGCATCAGCAACGGTGACGGTAACCGACTGCGGAAGAACATTATGATCAGAAATTTGGACACACAAAGCATTCTCATCACCTTTCCGTTCTTGGGGTTGATGATTTCGACGCGTTTACCACAGAGACTGGATTTCCGGCTCGTATCTCCGTATCGGTCAACATCTATTGCGTGAGAAATGAGCAGACAAAAAGTCGATCAAGGTTAACTACTAACCCATGGCAGCAATCAAGTCGTTGTCACTGTGGTATTGACCGCAGGCACCGGCATTGCCGTTCTGGTAGAAGAAAGTAGCACTGTTCCAAGAGTTCATACATGCGTTCCTGGGATATTGGAAGCCTCACGTACTAGCCATTAGAATTGAACCCCGAATTACTGACAATCCTGGTAGACGATTCGCAAGAAGGATCAGGCTGAGTCCCCTTCTAATCAGTGGCGATGAGGACGACATAGGTCGAAAGAAGGAGTGAGATAACCTACAGCGAGAGGATGACAGCATTGGTTGAAGAAACTAACATCGGAATGCTTGTTTTCACACCCAATAGCAAGGTAACGTGCATGATAGATTGAGTAGTCCTGCAGAGAACATGAGTATTATTTTTTTGCCGGGCCACACTCAGTGCACCTCAAGGGAAGCAGACCAGTTGGAGGCATCGGGAGCACGGGGGACGGCAAGTGCAGAGACAGACGAGGCAGCAAGGGCAAGGACAGCGAGGAAGAGTACATTGAGCATGATGGACAGCGGGTAGGAAAACAGGGGGCTAGCTCAAAGGACGGTGGGGGAAGGAAAGTAGAGGAGTATGTATATAAAGGAAAGAAGGCTGATGGGCAGAAATGAGAGATGAAGGAAGAGCACGAGGAAAAAAGCACTCACTTAGAGTCGGAAGACGAGAAGGATGAACAAATGAAGTTCCTGTTAGACACGCGTTAGCAAATCTCAAGACTTTATACCCATCCGCCAAGCCGAATAGCCATGTCACATCGCTCGATGGCCTGCGCACTGCCAGATTCCTCCTTGTTTGGTCCCCATAAACACCGGCTAACACCGGCCATCCTGCGCCGTTGCCCTTGGTGTCGACCAGTCAGACGACGAAACTATGAGTATGTTCCTCCGCCGCTGTCCATCTGCATTCCATGCTTAGAACCTTTGCTCAGGCAACTATATCGAAAACCCCTTTGCTTCATCTCACTCCCTTGATACAAATCCATTCGACGATCCCACTCAAAATCCTTATTCTACCAGGCTCGAGGATCTTCAGCGTAGAGAGGCTGATCTCCAGAGAAGAGAGGCTGAACTTGACTCAAAATCTGAACATATACGCAAGCATGGCAGAAACAACTGGCCCCCCTGTCTGTGCTCTTCCCAACATTATACTCATGTCGCTCACCCTTCCCTAGTCTATCCTCTTATATTCCACTCTATTCAGGACGAAATGCCAGAGGCTTCGCGGCCGCTAATCACACGACTCTACCAACTATGGTTAGTACTTCTGGGCACATTAATTGTGAACATGGTTGCATGCCTCTTCGTCTTTTTCTCCGACACCAAAGACGGTGGCAGTGACCTGGGTGCCAGCATAGGGTATATTGTTCCATCAACATTCCCTGTCGATCCAAGCTCTAATTAATCCAATTCAGCTATATCTTCATCATTGGAACCTTATCCTTTCTCCTCTGGTACCGGTACGTGCAATCTCCCTTCGATACTTGGCCTCGTTTCATGTCAAGCCTCAGACCCATCTATAATGGTTATATGAAGGCGAGCAAAACATTATTCGCGAAGTTGAGACCTTATGCTGACTCGGATTGATTTCAGGAGCAAGCCCTCTACTTCTGTAAGCCAGCCGACTAGAATCCGCAATGGTGATTCAATCTCTTTACCCAGACTTGTACTTCTTCTTCGGGGGGTTTCACCTTCTCTTCAGTGCCTATATGTGAGCATACCCTCTACGTTCTTCTACTCCCTTCTCACTCTTGCCACCAGGATCATTGGTATACCCAGGTGCGCGTTCGATCTTGCTTATGAGTCAAAGTCCGAGGCCGAAGGCTTATATCCTCCTCCGCATCTGTGCTTCAGTACTGGTTCAGCTGGATTGATCCAGACTATCCGCATGTATATCGGCCATCACTGGGTTGCCGCTATCCTTGGCACTTTAGCCACTGTTGGTTGGACGATCCAAGGCGTAGGGAACGCGATCTATTTTGTCCAGGTAAGTTCGCTCTGATTGAATTATTCCATTGCCCCAAAGAGTATGATTCTCTGACAATTATCCGTTTGCAAGATATACAACCACCATAACGCCGCGGGGCACACAATGGAAAAGGTCAGTGTTATCACCGCACCTTCTGAGGAATGTGCGTGACCAGTCTGACCGATTTTGATCTGTTCAGGCCAAAGCAGAGCTAGCCACACATGGCGCAAAAGCATATTTCACGCGAGGATGAAGGAATGCATAATGTATCTCTAGTGTGGTGGATCGTTCTCTCCCACTCTGTTGTTTGTATGCTCTTTTGTATTATTTTTCAGCCTCTAATAGGACTTATGCTTCTGATTGTACCACCTTCCGCCAGACCAGCATTCGCAGGGAGTTTGAGGTATGAATGCGTGTCATAGTGTCGCTGACGTTCTCGACAGGAGACAAGCTCATATACCTAAGACGAACTCGGCATTCTGGCTGATTATTAAATGTCAGGGCAATAGTCTCCAATTCATTCAAGTCGATTGAATCGCGCATAGATCGTACTTTGAGGAAGAAGTCTATTCCAACATTGAGTGATAACAACACATGCAGTCACCAGACGTTCTACTACAACTTCGACCGGTGTTCTAGGGCCGAGGTGGGCAGAGTAAAAGTGAAAGTGAACGAGCATCAACACCAGCTGCCGGTATAACGGAGTTTTGAGACCGTACACATATATTCAGCGTTCACCTTCGAGCCTCCAATGGGACCCAGAGCCGTTTAACGATGACGCATGTGGGACGTTGTATGGACTTGTAGACAGGTTTCGCAATCCATCTGATGCACGAAATGATTCGACTGGTAATGTTTCATTTCAGAATGCGACTAGAAAGAGAATGCCGGTAAAGATACCCTGCCACGCAGAAAGATAGTCTAAAGACACGATATCTCAGACAAATGAAATAGGGTCTAACGAAGAATTAATTTCTTAGTCATAGTTTGGCCACTACTAGGAGCTGCATTAGGAGTTAGCCGCCTTGTCTTTGGACCTGCTCCGAGTATTGTACCTAATATCAAGAATAACTCGTAGCACAGAGAATTTGTAGGAAGATGGCCAAATACATGAAAATTTTTTTACAGGCAAGATTTCACTGACAGTTGCAGGGGCTTGTGATGTCGGAGCTTGATTTCGGCCACGACTGTTACAAATCTTGGGCCATTTATTAGAGCTAGCCTTTCCATTCGATCTAGTGAATTTCAGATCCTCCTTGTTTTCATTGAAAGAAATTGATTCCCATATTCGTTGGAGGGTATGAGTATGTTTGAATGCTAGAAACGAGTGAAGGTATTACGTCCAACTAATGATAGCGCCAAGCGGAGTTTGAAGCTTCGTGATCAAAAATGAGGCCCAGGCGACGTGACAGTTTCTTCTAACCAACCATCTCATTAAAGGTGAGACCCATTCCCCTCATCGTGGTTGTCGACGCTGATGATGACTGGTAAAGCCAAAACAAGACATAAAAACTTAAAAAATTTAAACTCAAGCGGTTGTGTTGTTATCTCTTCTTGTGTATGTGTACCTCATCATTTTGCCTACCGTCCATCTGACACCAGGATCGGTCCTCCTAGTCGCAGAAAAAAGACACAAAACAGTAACGACCCCTCAATTTTCACTAAAAAAAATGTCGTCTCCCGTTGTCCAGCAGCCTGAAAATGTCCAGGTTGTCGAGCCTACTCCTGCGCCAATCGCGGCTCCTTACAATCCTCCTGCTCCTCAATCGTCTGCTCCGTCCGCTTCTCTTTATGTCGGCGAGCTTGACCCTACCGTCACGGAGGCCATGCTTTTTGAAATCTTCAACATGATTGGTCCTGTTGCCAGGTATGTCATTTTTCTTCTGATCAAGTGGATTATCTCAGTCATAATTCCACAGCATCCGTGTTTGCCGCGATGCAGTCACTCGTCGCTCCCTTGGGTATGCATATATCAACTATCTCAATGCTGCCGATGGTGAATTTTGGTTTTGATCACTGTCAAACACCGCTAACTCAATCATATCTGTATTCAGGTGAACGAGCTCTCGAGCAGCTCAATTATTCGCTGATCAAGAACCGTGCATGGTACGTGCGCTAATTTATCATCTAGTATATTTTCACAGTTTCGTCTTATCTCAGCCGGATCATGTGGTCTCAGCGTGACCCCGCTCTTCGCAAAACTGGTCAGGGCAACATTTTCATCAAAAACTTGGATGAAGGTATCGACAACAAAGTTTGTTTTATTACATTTGACCCGAGTATATGTGCATCTAATCAATATATCCAGGCTCTTCATGATACATTTGCGGCTTTTGGTAATGTCTTGTCTTGCAAAGTCGCCACCGACGAGCACGGCCGCTCCAGGGGTTATGGCTTCGTGCATTTCGAACACTCTGATGCTGCTGATAATGCTATCAAGTCGGTTGATGGAATGTTGCTCAACGACAAAAAGGTTTATGTTGGATATCATATTTCTCGCAAGGTTTGGGCGACGTCATTTGAGACTGATAGTGTACTCATGTCACTTCGTTAGGAGCGCCAGTCAAAGCTCGACGAAATGAGGGCTCAATTTACCAACCTCTATGTCAAAAATCTGGATGCTGAGGTTACTCACGAAAAACTTGCGGAACATTTTGCTAAGATGGGCAAAATCACGTCCTTGATCGTTGCCGAAAATGAAGATAGGAAAAGTAAGGGTTTCGGATTTGTCAACTATGAAAGCCATGAGGAGGCTCAAAGGGCTATTGATGAGCTCCATGACACCGAATTTTACGGCAAAAAGCTCTTCGTAACTCGCGCCCAGAAGAAGGCTGAACGTGAGGAAGAACTTCGTCAATCATACGAGCAAGTCAAACTCGAAAAGCTGTCCAAATATCAAGGAGTCAATCTCTATATCAAGAATCTAGAGGATGACTTCGACGACGAGAAACTCCGTGCTGAATTTGAGCCTTTCGGAACTATCACCAGTTGCAAGGTTATGCGTGATGAAAAAGGCATTTCGAAGGGCTTTGGTTTTGTATGTTTCTCTTCCCCTGATGAGGCAACTAAGGCTGTCGCCGAGATGAACAACAAGATGATTGGAAACAAGCCCTTGTACGTTTCGCTCGCCCAGCGGCGTGAGGTTCGCAGACAACAGCTCGAGAGTCAAATTGCCCAGCGTAATCAGATCAGGATGCAACAGGCCGCTGCAGCGGGTATTCCGGGTGGCTACCTTAACAATACAGTTTATTATCCCCCTGCACCTGGATACCCTGCAAATCGCATGATGTCTTACAGCCAGTCTAACATGATGCCTCGTCGTTACCCCCCAAATGGATCGATTGCCCCCATTCCATCACCCATGACCAGTCTCTACCCCCAAGGTGCCCTTCAACCGTATGGTATTTCAGGCTACCCGCGCGGAATTCCCCGCACCTCCATCGCTCGCGGTCCCGGCTCGTCGCCGACCCTCCCAAATGTTCCCATTCCACGTGCGAACGGACCTTCTCCCAATGCCGTCGTTTCTAGACCGGTTCCTCAAGGCGCACCCATTCCTGGGCGTACTGTTTCACAGGAGGTTCCTGTTCCTGCCAGTCGTGTTCCTCAGCCTGGCCAGAGAAAACCTCATACTCGTCCTCAAGGAGTTCCGGTCGATGAACCTGTTGCTTCCACTGCCGCGGTTTCCGTTCCTTCTGAACAAACTCCTATGATTACGGCGGAACAATTGGCTGCGATACCCCCTGCGGAGCAGAAACAAGTGCTCGGTGAACTCATCTACATGAAGATCTTTCCGTGAGCTTTTTTTCTACTTTCAACTGACCTTTCTCGCTGAACGTCTTTCTGTAGCACTCAGGGTGACCTTTCCGGGAAGATCACTGGTATGTTACTTGAGATGGATTCCGATGCGCTTGTCCAGTTGGTGCAATCGCCAGAGGCATTGGAAGGCAAGGTCAAAGAAGCTCTCAAAGTTCTTCAGGATTATGCTGCCCAGCAGCCTCAACAATAAGTCGATGCATCTTTTGCTTTGAGCCTTCGTTTGGCTCGTCCCCTCCTTTGATTCTAATACCATCTTTTGTGCTTTCCATCGTGATGCTTCTGATTGATGCTGTTGTTGTATCTCTCATTCCCCGCATCCTTATATCTCCCTGTCCCATTACGGCTGGTGCTTGTCATTTGTATTCGTGGAAATTGAGTGTCGGCCGTTTGTTTGTGTACTTACTGAAGGAATAGAGGTATTGCAACCGCTTATGTTATATCTACCAAGGAATTGGGCATAGTATGGATGGTATATCTGCAATTACTCTGACTCCGTTGAATGGCAGCGGGTTCCCAGCGTCAATCGACCAAAGGTATGGTGCACTTAAATCTACTACTCTTGGACAGAGAGGTGTTGAGCGAGAAGAACGTAAGCTTCGATGCAAGAAGAAACAACCGGGGTCAGCCTACTGTACATGATCAGTGGTTAGAAGTATTTCACCTATGGTTGTTGTATGTCAATCGACGTAGAGAAAATTCGAAGCCAGCCCATCAAAGACGAGCCCGTAAAGAGAAGAGCAAAACGAAGCCTCAGCAGTTCGATGTGGACAGTGAAATAAAAGGACACCTTGTGCCCAAAAATTCCAATATGATATTGCCGTCTATCAAGGTTAATGCACTATTGTGAGGACGAATGATGTCGTATAGTAATGAGACGCTGTTACAGGTACTGTAGTATTAACAGTAGACACCGGATGGAAATTAGGTTTGATCAAAGAACCAGAACGAGGCAGAGAGATCTTCTTGACGAGACGTTCAAAATTTCGAATCTCTCAGTCAGTTCGATACTAAGTGGGTAGAGAACAGTTTGAGAAGCCAGTCAATCAGATCGATCGCAAAAGGTTGGATAGTCAATTGATGCGGCCACAATCATGGGAACATTCTATAGGGGAAACTCAAGTTAGAGAATCCACAGACCAAGCTCTCTCACATCCATTTGGGTTTCTGGTTTGTACCCTTCACATTCAAAGGCAGCCTACGTTGGACGAAATGCAAACTGCCAAGGACAATGGCTGTGGCTGATGAAATTAGTGCTTCTCCACTGATATGACGACTCACCAAGTGACGTAACCGTATGTCCGACTTGCAAACAACCCAACCAGCGCAACAGCAAATTTTTCCCAATAGGCCCTCTTCGCCCACGGATACACTCGCAACATGGTCTTGGGCTTCGGCTGCTCTGTGAAACTTTTCAATCGAACTGATTCTGAGTCTCAAATTTACCCATCTATTCTACAGACTACTGGTGTTGGCTTCATGTCTGGTCTTTTTTCCTCGCTTTTTGCTCTTCATCTCGGAACCAGCCTGGGGATATCGAAGTTCGCTCACTGCTCTTGAATCATTTCTTGCTCTTCACTTTGGTATATGGCTGTGTGCCGTCGCACTGGCTCTCGTGCTAAATGCAAGTGTCCGAATATTATTTTCGAATTATTAATCGCTAATGCCTCCATGCAGATCCCCTCTACCCCTCAGTCCGTGCCTTTGGTCCAACCATTTATGCAACCGTATCAACCTCTTCTCGGACCCCTTACCGCTGCTGCTAGTCTTTCCGCGTTTTTGGCGTGGAACACGACGTCAGTTGGGTCACTTGCTTTGGCCATGTTTATTGTTTCCTTCATTATTGGAGTATGGGGATTGTGGGCAGTATGTCGATTCTCTTGACACAGATACTGTGTTCTAGCTCACAGGATAATGTAGATCATGTTCGCAGGAACAATGTTCGTGTCTAAGACGACAGGCTCTGATAAGCATACTTCCAGTTTTATATTCAACAATGTATCGGCTGCTTCAAACATCAAGAAGCGGTGGGGAAAGCAGAATAGATAGTTCTAAATGATGATACAATAAGGTTTTAGTGGGCATCTTTGGAATTGCGGCTATCGAGAGTTGCATCTATCTTACATGTACACCTATTCTGCATATTAATTCTACATGTCACTTCGGGCAGTGGTCTGCTTACAACAATAATAGTTTTATCGTCCCCCACCCATTCCCATCATTTTCATCATGTCTGCAATACCTGGCATGCCGCCTAAGTTTCCCAGACCACCTCGTCCACCACCCATTTGAGCCATCATGCCTGATATCAATGAGTTCAATTGTCAACCAGGGTTGATAAACGTACGCTGCATCTCTTCCACATCAAGTTGGTCACCACCTTGTCCCTGCATCATGGCTTTCATCATCTCTTGCATACTACCACCATTTCTGAGCTGCCGCTGCATCTGTTGCAGCATTCCAGGAGGCATTGTTCGTTGAAGTGCCTGAATTTGGGCAGGCGTGGGCATTCCATTCAGACTACGACCTTTGCCACCGGCTGCTTGTTGCATTTTTTGCATGGCCTGGAGCCTATAACGATGATGAATTGTATTTTCAATTGATGATTGCACTTAGGCTTACCAGCCATTCTTGCCGCCAGCTTGTCTTGCCATGTTGGCCATCATGCGATATTGACAGAGCAGTTCCTCAACTTCACGGACACACGTACCGCTTCCCCGTGCTACACGAGTAACTCTCCATGTGAGTCCGACAGGCTTTCCGTCTTTGCCAAAATCCATAAAGGGTGACCCGTCAGAATCAAGTTCAGCAGCTGTCATACTATCCGTAATATAAATCATGCGTTTCATTCTTTGTGAACCCTCTTCATCAGAACCCTGTAGGAGTTCTTGTGGTAATCCAGGAATCATCGAGGCAATTTTACTGATCGGTCCCCTGAGATTTAAGGTTGGTCAATTGTCTCGAGAGAATTCCAGGAATTAAACAAACATGTTCATGACGTTTTGAATTTGTTCGCGCCAGTCACGAATGCTTAATTTACCCTCCTCGAGCTTCTTGGCCATTTCTTTCTGCTTGTCGGGATTCTGACTTGCTAGATCTTGCATGTGTTCCATCAAACCTTGCATGTCTCCAAGGCCAAGGAGTTTAGAGATGAATGGTTGAGGAGAGAAGCGGTCGAGATCATAAAGGTGCTCCCCGACACCCAGGAAAATTATGGGCGTTTGAGTTGCTGCAACACTGTAGACCCGTGAGCGATGAATGAGCCTGCTACCTCAAAACGCATGCAACATACGCAGAAATTGCACCTCCTCCTTTCGCATGACCATCCATCTTCGTTACGACGATAGCACCGAAATCCGCACTTTCCTTAAATGCCCTACTTTGTGCTTCAGCAGCTTGTCCGATACTGGCATCCAAGATCAACACTGTCATGTTGGGTTTTACAGCATCACCAATTTGTACCATCTCTTGGAACAGCTCGGATTCCTGCTTATGTCGACCTGAAGTATCAACGATAATAATCTCAAATCGTTCCTTCTTGAACTTGGTGACACCTTGGGAAGCAATGGAAACAGGGTCGGTCTCTGTGTAAGAGCCAAAGTAGGCAACTTTGGCCTTTGTTGCTGACTGGCGGGTCTGGTCGAATGCGCCAGCGCGGAAAGTATCTGCGCAGACTATGGCAGACTTGAAACCACGTTTCTGGTAATGAACGGCAAGTTTCGTGCAGGTCGTTGTTTTCCCATTGCCCTTTGTCGGAGTTGTTTAAGATTGACACTGAATGGCAATATAGCAGCATACCTGGAGTCCAACGAGCATGATGACATTGGACTGACCTTTCTTGGGTTTGTAGGGCTCAACACCTGGATCAACAAGGGAAACAAGTTCATCAAATACTACCTTATCGATTACAGTTCGTAAGCTAGAAGCTGAAAAATGGAGCGGGATTCGAGGACGGTCACCTTCTGGATGAGATGTTTCCGGTTCATCTCCTTGCTTTTATCGCCAGCATTCTGTTCTAGCAATGCCTTCACTTTCTGTTTCACTTTTTTCTGCAGGGATGCAACAAGCCTAACATTGACATCTGACCCCAGCAGAGCAGCTGTTATTTCTTTGAGCATCGTATCGAGGGCCTGTGTGGATCGGGGTCAAAACGCCAACGATTATACACATGGCGGCTACCTTCTCATCCACAATTGGTGTCCTGTTGAGGGATGACAGTGCCGCATTGAGCTTACGCCCTAGGTCGGCAAGGACCATGTTGTCGGGAGATGAAGAGGTTCGGAGAGTCCTCCTGGGAGTAACGGATCAACCGGCCCGCTTAAGTTGCAGAGGTTGTTGACGATCTTGGTACATTAGCTTTTGCAAGCACGTGATGTCGTCAGTTCTAATGAAAGGTATTGATGGTATGGTAACATCAACTATCATGACGAGTGAATCTGAAGAGGATGGACTCGAAGATTTGGAATCGGAAGGAGAATATGACGAAGATGAAAATGTTCTAATGGATGCACAAGATGATGAAACAGAGGACAGCGACGAGGTATGTATGTACGTATTCGAGGATTCCTTTCAGCCACCTACCGGAACCCATAAACATTAATTTTAGGAATCCTCGGAAGGGGAGGAGGATGAAGACGATGATGAAGACGAGGAGCAAGGAGAAGATGAAGAGGAGGAAGAGGAAGAAGAAGAGGAAGAGGAAGAATTCGGAAATGAGAGGATCCCAATCGATGTTTCGGCAACACAAGTCCCTCTACCACATCCGACTACAACAAGACCCACAACTAGTCAAGCCAAGATTTCTCAACATATCATTACACGTAAGAGTCTGCTCAGGGTTTCTATCTCGGCTGAGGGCACCGTTTCTTAGCTTCCCAGCTTTCACTCGGACGTTCGCCATCTCCTGCTGCGAGGAGACGCCAGGCTCTTCGTTTCTCTCTAGATCCGAAGCTTCCTCATCCAAGGTCGTTCACTGCCGAGGCCGTATGTGCATTGCCTCACCCGGTTCCCGTGCACTGTCTTGCTTCTTCGGCATGCATGACCCATGTCCTCACCGGCGCTGACGATGGTTACATACGTGATTATGATATATTCGCCAGTCTCAATGGCAAGACCTTTCTTTCTACACCTCAAAGGCATCATTCTGGTGTCGTTGAGGGCCTCATGAAAGCTGGTCAGTTATACTGTTGGTGGGAGAATCCTGCAGTGCCTGATTCAAAGAAGTTGAACGGGACGATAGTAGACGATGATCTTGGCATAGCACCAGTGTACAGCTTGACCATGCAGTCAGATGCTCTTTGGGCACTTGGAGGCTCTGATGTGAGTGAATCTTCTAGGATTTATTTGATTTCATCATTTCAGCTCTACCCAGGCCGGGCATATCAATCTTTTCACTGTGCGGCATGATCCAGGTCACCTTTGTCATGTTATGAGTGGTCATAGGGGCCCGATCTCAGCACTTGCAATAGACTACGATGAAAAATCTTTCTTCAGTGCAGGTTGGGATGGCCAAGCAATCGTGAGCATCCTGTTTCATTGGTTCTCTGTGAAGCTCAAGTGGTGTTTTCTCAGCAATGGGATCTGAACACTGGCCAGGGCGTCCGTAACTTCGCTGCACATGGCGCCCAGTTCACTGCTATCGCTCTTCGACCACAAAATTCTGGTTTCTCTGACTTTGGAACTCCTGGACTAGCTCGTATTGAGCAGCACGAACCACAGCCCAGCGATTTAGCGCAAAAATACCAGAATCATCTTGAATCAACATCAGATATCGTGCCAGATTCAATCAATACGTCAGCCTCGGATGCTCTCCCTCTCGATACTTCTTTTCCCGATGACACTAATACAAAGCTAGAGAATGCGGAGAATCTACCTCGAGTGGCCGACTCAGACGAAAAATCGGATGCTTCATTTGATCCCCTTTTCGATGGAGACGATGGAGATATGAATTTGGTGGAGGAACATCCTAAACCTGAACAAACACATCTGGAGAGTAAAATTGCCATGCCTGGTCGGCAGAATTTTCCACAGACGGCTCTCCCAACTGCACCACGTTCCTTTGTAACGGCAATGCCGCCCAAGAATGCACCTCCTCTTCTCGACCCAATGAATTATGCAACATTCTCACCAGATTTACTGCTCACAGCTTCAATTGACGGTCAAGTTATACTTTGGGACAGGAGAACACATGCACCAGGACAAGGCGTCGGTCGACTTGGCTTGAACGAAAAAACTCCCCCCTGGTGTCTTTCGGTAATAATTCGCCCCTTGATGAACGAATTTAAGTCCTGATCCACTCATCTTTGATAATGCAGGCATGCTGGTCAGCCGATGGAAGCCAAATCTATGCTGGGAGGCGGAATGGGACGGTCGATGTTTGGGATGTACGACTGGTTGGCCGGTCAGGACCTTCTAATACCCCTCGTCTTCTCAAAACTCTTCGGAACCCTGCCAGCTCCGGAGTTGTCTCCTGCGTGGTTGCTTTTCCGGATTGCCGTCATTTAGTTTGGTTAGTCTTTCAACTCCTCTGTCTGGCTTCAATTTCCGGATGGTATCTACCATCCTTTGTCAAGACATGGCCTCTGATCCCTTGCCATAATGAAACTCTTGAATTGCTGCTCGTGGTTATTATCGCACACTCATGTGATGTATCAACAGCGCTTCATTTGATAACCTACGGCTTTGGAACGTTGCGGAGGCGAAGGAGCCTGAATTTGGTAGGCCTAGAGGTGGGGTACAATTCAAGATCATCCCTGGGCACCATGGAGGATATGTTTCCCAGATGCGTATGTTTCTCTTCTATGTGTTTGTGTGGTTGGTTTCATTCGTGTTATAGTTGTTGACCCTGGATGTCGTTTTCTCCTCAGCGCAAGTAGCAACCGGGGATGGCATGGTGAATCGACCAAAACAGTTTTTGTACATGATGTCAAGCCGATCATGTAAAAGTTACACCATATAACCAGTCGTATTGGTTGTCTTTATTTAAAGGTCAATTTTGTAAGAAAGCAAAAATTAAAACGTATATTAGGAGCTAATTTTATATGATACACATTTCCCTATCATCCAAACGTTAATACAAACAAGGTAATGGTAGAAGCGTTATAGAGGTCAACTCCAGGACCCACCCCATCCTTGACTCGGACCTTGACTTGGATTTTGTATCATTTGAATGCGATCAGGGTGAATACCAGCCGTAAAACGTGAGTTTAGATACTCTGGAGGTGGATGATGGGAAGGGGTTTGATAACCATAGGTTTGAGGGATAGAAGGAGCACCATAAGGAGGCCCAGACCGTCCTGCATCGTAGGGAGTCTGCGCACCGTAAGGATTTGGTGTGCGACCAACTTGTCGAGTTGAAGCATGGCCGGGGGTCGCACCACCCGGTCGCCCTGGAGTACGAGCCCCTGGGAAAGGTGTCTTGCTCCCTAGCGAATTGACCTGGGATTCGTGAAGGTGTCTGGAAGACAAATTCAAGACTGGATATAGCAAGATGTAACTTTTCTTACCTGACTTTGAAGGCATCGCACAATTCCGGGACGCCAGTAGCGGGTGTTTCAAGTAGATAATATGCTTCGGGGTTAACACGAACTGGCTGAGAAGAATCAACATGAAAGTTTCACTGAACATTTCGGACACAGACCCAGGTTTGAACAGTAGAATTCTTGTTAGCCAGGAAACAAAGATTGAAGTGGCCAGGTTTCTTGCGGTTCAATGTGAATCCATACATACTCTTTGCCGGGTTAGCAGCAAGGGAGTTTTTGAGAAAGAGATCTTCAACATGATTAGGAACGAGAGTGTAAAGAACAGCAAAGCACCTACGCAGTTCATCTTCGGGACCTTGCTTGAACTTCTCGTGGGCCATCAGTTCTTCAACCCGACGAGCCTTTGCTTGCACATGATTAACGATCAGTTCGTCAAGATCGGCATAAGTGTACGATGTGTCCACGATGAGCTGACCAGTGGTTTGGTCATTGGGATCAGCATTAGAATCAACGACATCTAGAAACAGTTGTTTACAACGGTGAAACTGATCAAAATTCGACCATCATACCGATGTGCTGATATAACTTGTCATCCACCTTCCAGGTCACAGCTAGATGATCAATTCCCTTAGACGAGGGTCGAATGACAACATCCCCACGTTGTTGTTTTTCCAGGAAGGCTTCAGCTTGACTGGCTTTGAAATTGTGGAAATTTGGATGTTTAATGACTCGACGGCTATGATCTGACTCCGCCCTCTTCTTTCGGTTTAGCATATCTCTGTCCTTGGCCTCTCGCATGACGTCGTAGTAAATGTCAGGCCTGATCTTGCGAATCTCGTCATCGCGTTCTTCCAAAAGTTGTCTCTGACAAGAGAGCTCCACAAAGAATTGACCCTTGTCAAGCTGCATGGCCCGGTGGATAATAATACCAGAAATGGTCTGTCCCTTCCGCATGAAATTCTCGATCTGTATGTTTCCATCAGGGGAAAGGGTCTTAGCTTGAATAATTCCCTCTACACCTGAATCAAGGCGCACGAATGCCATGTTCCGTGCAGTACGGTACACGACGGCAGAGACCATTAGACCGTGTCGCAATGTCCTATCAGTTTCGCCACTGAGCATGGTGATGATTTCCATGTCCTGTGGTAACAAAAATGTCTCACGCTGCTCTGCAAATGGTTTCAAAAGTTCATCCCGGATGACAATAAGAGTATGTCGCTTTTGGACATGATGAGCATGGTAGAGGCTGATGGCAAAGTCCTCAAGATTGAGTTCCATAAGCTTTTTCTCTTTGTCTGGATCATTCATGAGGAGAGTGACAACATGGGACGGATGTTCATCATGAATATCTTCTTCGTCAAGCTCCAGAGCGTCTGTGGCCATTTTCCGGGAATACTCATAATCTTCAGGGTGAATTCGAGTATCGTCGAGAGGATCGGGGGCATCATCGTCATCGCGGCGATTTTTCAAGGTACGAATATCATTGCCTTCGCGAGCAATTCGCAAGAAAGCAGAGACATTGAGGAAAATTTGGGTAGTGAGTAAACCCCCTTTGATGAATTGATCGCGATTGACAAGAGTCCCACCCTCCAACACAAGTAAGCAAATGTTGAAAAAGACATGGAGAAAAACATACGAGCGCGCTGATCTTCTTGATCAGAGCTTGTGCTTTCCTTGGCCCCAGACCACAGACAAATGGAAGTAGGTGCTGATAGTAGCTGTCGGTCACAGCACGGTTGATATCGACACCGACTTTGTTAGTAACATCAACTAGAGCACGTTCAAAGACAATGAGAAGCTTCTCGACTGGGACCTGTAATCTCGTATTGATATAACCAGTGAATGACTCAAAGGTGCCACTTACGAGGTGCTGATCGTCCTCTTCGAAAGTTATTGCCGTGATATCTGAACCCAAAGCTACAAATTCATTGAGAGGACTCTGGACATAGCGCGCGAGGCCAACACAGTATTTTGTAGCTGACGAGAGGCCACCATACTCCGAGGCTGCACGTTGGCTGTGCTGATAGATACGAGCCACATCATCATTGATGTATATGACGGGTATGTCGAATGTTTGGGCCCAAGTCTCTTCCGTATGCTTGCCCTGAAGAATTTCCTTCACCCGCTGAATGAGTTTCAAGGTCGCCATACTGAATCCTCCAATGACGATCACACCTGGATCGCGACGCCTGAGCAGATCAATAAATTCATCAAGGTTGTCTTGGTCGTAGAGATTGTCAATTTTGGTATCCTCCCGTTTCTGGCCAGTCGCATCAAGGTAGACCATAGAAACAGCATCTTTTTGGGGGTCACCCTTACCCCACGAGATAGAAAGGACAGTAGGAACACTGCCAGTCTTCATAGCAGGTGTGGTGTAAGGACCTACGTTGATACGCTATTGAACGTGTATCAGTCCACGAGCTTACGTAAAGAGTGAACAGACCTTTCGTAGCTTAGCAGCGCAGCTATGAGCGAGGAAATCTTCGACTTCTTCTCGGAGATATTCTCTCACCCACTTCGATCCAAGAGGTACAGAATGCTGTTCGATTACATCATGGATGACACGACTTCGTTCGATGTTCCACGCTCTGGCGGCCTCGCTGAAATTGTCAGAGCTAAAAGCATTGTTGAGCTTCTGCTCAAGATCCGATTTTGACTCATGAGGAAGAGAAATCGTTACTGTCACGAGATGTTCGGCCTCTGCCGCTAGAATATGCAGGAACTGTGCGCTCTCAAGCATTTCGCGAATGGGTTTACGAAGCAAATATTTGAAATTCTAAGCAAGAATAAGCAAAACCAATGTGAGATCAAGGTGAACATACATTATAGGGATGATTTTGGTCGATTTTAATGACACCTCGTTCTGTAGGTTCTACAGTAACTTGTGCCTCGTCCTTATAAAGTTTGCGGACATAATCTCTGAGCAGTGGATCTTTACCCAATTCCGTTGACAGTATCAATCGGGCACGACTAAGCAACTCCTCAGGTGTCTGGGCTTTCATCGGATCCGGATCCGCGAATTGTTCGGCGTACGAAGAAGGGTTCAATTCTTGATCTTGGACAAAGTGCACGCGATCCGGAGCCACGAAATTCGCAACTATTTGATATGGCTCCATCCCAAACCCCTAGTCGAATGAGACAAAGGTAGAAGAGAGAGATATCAAGACTTACTTCAGCTAATTTTGACACCAAACCCTTCTTCGCGATCTCATACACAGAGATACGGCTTGGCATTTTCGGCTTTCTGATACCAGCCTCCCCATCGTCCTGCAAGCGAGCTTCTACAGCATCATTCTTCCTCTCCTTGTACTTCAATAGAAGCCATTCCGTCGCATCTGCCACGGGCTCAACTTCATCTACTCTGGGCAGAATCTCTCTCTCATAATATTCATCTTGAACTTGCAAACGCTCATAAAGCAATGCCAAGGAACGTTTACGTTCAAGGAGAGACCGGTATTTCTGTCCCAAAGTATAGATACGCCACAGTTCGTTTAGAGAAAGAAGTTCTTTGCGGTTGCTGATATCTGTTATGTCAAAGTGGCAAAGGTGATCCCGCTTATGAGCCCAAATGACAGGTACCTCAAGCACTTCCAAAAACAAGAAACGCAATGTGGATTGGACAGCCATGACGAGAGCGCCCCTCAAATGCTGGAACTGACCATCGACCCCGAAAAATTCCCGAGTTTTACGGAGAGATATCCGTTGAGTGACCCACATGGCTGCACCATCCATGTCAGCCTCAGTCATAGCAGTATAAGTAGAAAGGGTGGCATTGAGAGAAAGGGAAGACGTGGCGAGTTGCATTCGTTCGGGAATGTCTCGTACACGAATGAGATCGTCGTCATCCGTCAACATGCGTTTACGGATTTCTGACGGTTCAAACACCTAGGAAGAGGATGTTCAGTGAGCGCAGAGATAAGAGGACGTCACGTACATCATGGTATTTCGTGTCTTGCCTGTACCGCTCTTCTTCCTGGTCATGCTCGTCGTCTCCAGCCAATGCCCAATCATAATCATGGCCATCCCCAAAAACGTCGTGAATTTCATCCCAGGCACTAATGAAACTAGTGAGGCGGGGCTGAGAGACACATTAAGTTCGACATACTTGGCATCTATACCTGCAAGCTCTGTTCGACTGCCGGACGCACGCTTCCGCCGTTGTAGCTCTTGTTGCTCTCGTCTGCGTTCTGCACGAGATGCCTCATCCATGGTGCCACCTTCTTCATCATACTCAATGAAGTCATCTAGATCCATATCTCCATACTCTTCGTCGTCGTCCCTCCCTCGTTCATCATCCCATATCTTCTGGATATCCTGTACTTGCGGAAGGGTGCCGTCGTTGTCTATTTCCTCATCCGATGATTCGACAACAACTCGCCGTTTTGAAGAAGTAGTAGGGGGTGAGTCAGAAACACGCCCACGTCTTAACCGCGTGAGACGGTTCTTTTTGAATGATCCTCCTGTGTTTTCAGCCAACAATTCTAAGTCATCCTCTTCTAGTTCCTCCTCTTCCTCTTCGCCTATTGCGCTTTCAACAGAGGAAAGTTAAAACACAAGGGAAACTCACGTCTGCGGTGGTGCTTCTTGCGTCTCTTTCGCCGTCTTTGACGTTCCTCTTCTTCATTCTCCTCCTCATCTTCATCAACGATGAAACCCTCCCTAATTCTGCGGGCCTCCTCTTCATCATCCTCTCCTTCTTCCGAACTATCATCTGTCACATTGGGCATATTCTCATCACCTTCTCCTTCATCCTCCTCACCTGCGCCTCTCATGATATCGTCATTATCGCCTAATTCGTTGTCACGGAATTCCTCTGGCTGAGGCGATAACATGGATTAAAGAAAGTAAGTGGTGAATGGAGGTTGTGATGACTTTGCATACGTAAGCAGAAGGATGTGGATGTTTGCCATAACTTTTATGCGTATTTTTTTACATTTACATGAGATGCCCGACATCTACCCATAACATACTTTATAGAAATCTTTTAATTTATCGGCAAATCTTCTGTATTTCTTGCCACCTCAGGAGCCAGAATTAATGTAAAATCTTACACCATCAAAATTATTTGGTAAGCTCTTAATTATTCACTTTCAATCATAAGTGCTTAGTGATTATCAACAAAATCTATGTTTTGCAATGCACAACAAATAGTTGGCATAGATCCGATTATTGTTCTTGCTTATTTCTAGTCAAACAATATGCAAATGGCTCTTCACAAGTATCGAAATATGATAATGTCAATGACTTGACCATGTAGTAAACTTCACCCATACCATACTCCTCTGGCCACATGCCTCATGTACACACTCCCCTGGCATTGAACCTTATTTAGGCTCTCCCGTCTGAGCACTAGTTTGCTTGTTGCAGAACAGAAAGGTGAGTCCAAAAATGGAAAGACTTGATCACGTGATACTAAAATGCACAGAGGCAAATTGTCAGTAAGGATGCCAACGGCCTCCAATCATGCGCATCGAGAAGTGTTATTTCTGCTCGACCAACATATACCCTGGTCATGGTGAGTATATTTTTTGATAAAATAAAGCTTCTATGCTCATCGGCGCAATAGGATCGGTCTTCGTAAGGAATGATGCAAAGGTTTTCCGGTTTTGTACATCCAAGTAGGCATCTGAGATAGTCTAGTAGATGGGAGCAGCTGACCAGATGAACTATAGATGCGACAAAAATTTCAAGTATGATTACACGCTCCCTTTTCTACTGAAAATGATTGAACTCCATCAGAATGAAGCGCAATCCACGGAAGGTGCGATGGACAAAGGCATTTAGAAAGGCTGCCGGCAAGGAGATGACAGTCGTGCGTCCTCTCCTAGTCAACCAGTGCATTAAGCTAAAAACGTGCAGGACTCGACAATCGACTTCGAAAAACGACGCAATGTCCCCGTCCGCTACGACCGGGATTTGATACAGACAACAATCAAGGCTATGAAGCGGGTGGGTGAAATCAAAACGCGCAGAGGAAAGGCATTCTTCAGAAATAGGTGCTTGTTGGCTAAATTATTCATCACTCGCGACGCTCAATTACCATAGGATGATTCTGGCCAAAACCAAGCAGCGGGCTCATCGTCAGAAGGCTCTCGCAAGGGCCAAGTCATCCGTCAAGCTGCATGAACCTATAACAGTTGAAGAGTCGGCAAATGTTCAAGAGAGGATCAAGGTCCCTATCAAATCAAGAAGTGCACTTGTTCAGGGAGATGGTCGGTCGATGGGGATGGATATTGATTGAGATTTGGTACGTCACACCTGTCTTCAAGTGAACAAAGTATGCATTTTAGCTATTCTAGACACTAGATTATAAGGGTAAGCAGTAGTCACAAGTATTCTACAAGTAAAGAGTGCCAGATTATTATCGGTGTTTATACTTGGCCTCGTTTTCCCGTCGCAAATCTGGATCAAGGGTGTTCTGGAGACCAAGAAGGGTTTTGCTGACAGCTTCGCTTGCTCCGATCATCGGCTTCAGCACTGCGATTGGAACAGCACGAATAACCGAACGCACAGGGCCCTAGTAAAATGTGAGATATAAGCACTAGGGGGAAAAAAAAATCTACTTCATTGCCAGATCGTTCATATGCTTCCATAGGAATAGCTAATATCGTTTGAGCTGCAGAGTTAAGGTTGCGACGTAGGCTTTGGTATGCGGACTGGACACCTTGTCGAATGTCTGCTGGTTGTTCCGCATATTTTGAGATCAAGTCAGTTCCGAAATCCTCCTCTTCAGGGTCATTGCTCAAGTGCCCGATATCGTCAAAAGTAGAAACTTGAAAAGATTCATTCGCATATGATTCCGAGAACTGACCGCCTAAAACATTCTCTGCCTGCTCTAGAATAACCTGAGTTCCTGTTGCAAGCCGTGCACCCATTTTGATAGCTTCAATAGCTGTGGACTTGACGAAGGCAGTTGCTCCCTTCTGCATGCCACGAACAATCCGACCATCCTTCTTGTATTGCGAAATCGGAAGCAGGACAAGGTCCGCAACCCCCGAACCGACATTAATCATTGATCGAATTGGAGAAACTCCGGATATCACGTCCACAAGCTGGGTAGCCTTGACATCTGGTGTCCAGAGATCATTGAGCATCTCGAAAAACCGGGACCATCCTGTGACCTATCAAAGCAATCATGTCTAGAAAGCAGATTTCTCATAGATATGACCTACTCCTGCTAGAGTGATGTGCCGCAAAGTCATCTCGGCGCCGTCAAAATGGAAGAAATTCATGAGCTCAATTGTACGTCCTTCTTGAAGCGCTCTGTAATCAACCCTTCGTGGCTTGTAGTCGAGTTTGAGATCAACTGGGAATATTTCCGCCAACTCTATAGGGAAATTAGTTTCTACTCCATATTACAGCCACTGCTTCGTACGAATATAAGCCTCAGGTCCTGATCTTCCCGTCTGAGAAGACATCTCGTGAGGATCTTTGAAACTGAAAAACTTCTTCAAAAAATCTACGGCGTCTTGATCAACATAAAGACGGAGGGGTAAAATTCTCGCCTTCATTATTTTTAGCGTATCTCATGTATTGAAAGGTGTTCACACTCACCCGTAATCGAGCCTCTTCGGAAGCATGACCAGGAGAAGGTCGAACTCCTCGCAGCTCAATTCTTACCATATCCGAGTCTGTCTCACGAATATTCCCTCGAGAATCTGAACGCAAACTGGTTAAAAACTTTTTCCAGGTTGAAGTCTTGATGTGATCAAGGATTTCAATATCCCTAATAGTCACGGATGTCTTGGAGACCAGAACCTCTTCCGGATAGAATTGGACTATCTCTGCATTCAGGCCCATCAGCTTGAACTCCATACATGGTCCCCTTGAACGCGTGAGTCTTTTGCCATGAACCTTCGATGCTCGAGATCCATGTCTCCCTCCTGCAGGACCTGACGCTCCAGTTGGTCTCAAAGATTGCCATGAGCTCTGCGTTGCTGTTTCTAGGTCATCTTTCAACTCCTCGTCAATAGCTGCAAGCAATGCCCCAGGTTCCCTCAAATCGGCATCTTGGTCAATGCCAATATAGACAGAATTAAATAGAACAGTGTTTGTGTCCACCATGTCTGACTCTTGAACCTGACCAGTTGCGACTAGCTGACGGATCTTAGATAAACGACGTCGCATCTCTTTGATTTCCTCCTCAATGACCTTGCGTGTGCAAACCCAATCATATCCATCATACAAAAACAAAGTTGCGTCTCCTCCTCGTACGTGAATCTTCGATTTGCTTTCAGTTCCACTAGTTTCTTAATGAAAATTGAAGAAATCGTGAGGTTGATTGTGAAACGCACGCTACGGGGGATTCTGGTTGCGCCGCTGGGAGATTCTCATAAAATTCTTCAAGTACATTAATCCCCTCGGAGTAAACCTTAATGGTTTCCCCATTGTGACTGAAGGTGCCACCTGGCTTGATTTCTACGAATTCAGTATTTTTGGTGTCGAATTCATCACAGGGGTCGTCCTCAAGGTCTTCCAGCTCGTCATCAGAAAATTCCCGTAAACCTGCTGCGGAACCAAAAGATTCGTCCAGGTACTCCGAATTGGTGGGAAGATCATCATGGATCATATCAGGGGCTGGGCCTATTTCTGGTGGCCGTTGAAAAGCAATATCCTCAACAGATGCTGCGAGAAGGTATAAGTTAGATGCTCACATCGGAATTTGTAATACGCTTACCCATGAGATTTCGCGATGGGCTCACCTTGGAAAGGACGGCCGGTTCTTTGGATTCACATGGAACACTACACTCTATTTAGCTCCCTATAGTTTCGTATGCATATCCTATATTCCTTACTTATCTTTCGGTTTAAATGCTGAGATGATATCATTTACTAGCACCGATAGTGAGTTGAGGGTGTCAGCAGCCAGGTGCAAATGAAGCTGGACGCCGTCAACATTCAACTACGGAGATATCAGCCTCACAAACAGGAAGTTTGACCGTAAAACGTACGTCCACATGTACTGGGCTGGCCTTAGTGACAGCAAATACAGCATTCGTCCCCGCGATTTCGGCAACGAGAGCATATCCGAATGACTGCAACGCTCGATCAGGGTGATGCAATATTTATTTACCTGTAATATTACCCACTTTCCAATAAGAAACACCTCTGGCTCCTTGCAGACCGATATGATCATTATTGACATCATCAATAGCGAGAAGAGACGAATATCGAACATCAAGTGCGACGGCCGACTCTGGCGAGTTGCCCGTGATGTCCGTAGAAAAGTCCGCATCTCCAACGTAAAGCACGATTGCTCCGAGCTTAGTTGGTGCATATGCGCGTATTGACCCGTCCATGATTTTCAACACAATACTTGTCCGCTCACTGGGGATCACAGATTCGAACGTCTGAGAATAGTCTTAAAATCACATAGAAAGACTTGTGAATTAGACTCACACCCGGCGGTGACTTTGTAAATATCTCAAGGTCTTTCAGCCAATCAATGTCTGGGAACACATTACAAGTAAAATCGGAAAGTGTTAATTTGATCTTGGATTCTTTGGAAGTCGTTCCAGGAGTTGTTGTTGAAACAAATCTCAACTTAATCAACGGACGGGGTACCGAGGCCTAGAAAATTCATAAATTGGTTAGAAAAAAAGATGAATCTTGAGGATAATACCAAGCTTCGTGGAGTGGTCAACTGTAATAGTGGCTTGAGATCCCCGCTCTTGAAGATGTTCAAGATTTTGGCATCTAGAATGCTGAGCATAACGACAGTCTCTTCCTAACTCTACGTGAGTAAAAGGGATAGATGAAAGTCAAGACTATGAAAACCTTTGCATCTGGTGGCAGCTCGACGAAGACATGAAGGTCTGACATGAAAACATCGAATGGGCGAACAGAAACTGTTTTTGTGTCATGTCTCGGCACCCACGCCCGGAGGAAAGCTATCAGGAAGGTTCAGACAAAGCATTATTCCTGGAACCCAAAAAGAACTGTACCTTCAGATACAACAACTTTCAAAACAGTTTCCTTGCTATCATCGAATGTACTAATCGCCGAGGCACTACCGCTACTACCCCTTGATTTGGAGAAGAAACGACTCCCAATCAAACTAGTGCTATCATTCTTGGTGGTTCCTGTTTTTGAGGTGCGTTGGGAAAACTTTTCCAAGCATTGTGATGCATCATCAATCAGATATTGTAGTCCATCCAACGATTCTTTGGATACAACCACATGCACAGAAGGCACTTCAATGTTTAGCGCAGTTATCGAACCTGAACTAGCATGGGACCTAATGACAGATATTTGTGGTGGCAAAGGTGTCGGGTGATCGGTGAGCAGCCCGACTTCATCTCGACTATTCAGAGGTCCGAGAGAGAGTAAACCCGTGGCAAGCGACTGTCCAATAAGAGAATGGGATATAAGAATTCGACCACACTGTGCACTAAAAATCAATTGGCCCCAGTTCTCCGCTTTTTCGTGCGTAGGAGTTTCAAATATTCTTTCTGTGAAACATCGGTGATGACTGTCTTGATTTGAGCCGTTCTTGAGTTCAATGTTGCAAATGTCGACTACTAGAGCACCGGATCTGGGGGCACCTCGTGAAGGCGGAGCTCGTACTTCAAATCGAAGAGCAATGAAATTTAAACACACTCTTATGTTATCTACGGACTGTGTAACCAGTCAGGCTCGGAGAGAGAAATTATTGTTAAAGGGTCAACGAACCTGGACAAGACCATCCTCAGGCATACTCTTGTATGTAGCACCATGATCTAGATGCAGGTCTTCAAACACCAGATCTAGTTGCCTATCCTTTCGATTTTGATCAAAAATCTCATGTGGGTGACTGATTGCAGGAAGTATATCATCACGATTATAATAGCCAAAATCTTGAGCACTCGGAACAGTCGTTTTACTAAAATCCATAAGTCCTTGGGATGCTTCATCTAAAAACCTCGTAATTGTGTCTTCCCCTAGAAGGGTTCCCAAGTCCAGAAACACGTGTAACGGCACGACTGTGCCCTCGATGACAAATTGTGGAGATCCCTTACGCTTTACATCGTCGTAAAATTGTACAGAGATGAAATGTTGTTCGTTCTGAGTAACATTCTGCACTAGTGATGATTCTTGAAGCTGACTTGATAAAGGAAAAGTTTGAGAAACGGGACAGCCAGAATTTTGCTGTGCTTTCAACTTGCAGCGCCAGTAGGAAAGTCGGGAAGTTCCCTTCTGCTGGTGAACAGGATCTGTCCAGTCGAGAACATCAAAATCAGGGAGAGTGTGATTTAGGGTTCTGTCCGACCCACTGGGATGGAAATGCTGAGAGGCATACTGACTTGGAAGGTAGGGATCGGCGAAGAGGATAGGAAACGCGGAGACATTATCGTTGTCACATGGACGAAAACCGAATATATCCAAGCTGTGAATGAAAAAAGTGCCTAACATTTGAGAGTAGTTGACAAAAGTGGCTTTTGCCAAGCTATTGTGTTCAGACTGGGAAGGAAGATCGAGTAACATTGAAATTCCCTTAACTTGAAGTCGTAGATAGCCTGAGGACAAGGATAAGGAAGCTAAGGGATGAAGGAAGTATTTTTGGAGTTCTTCATCCGAAGTTCTTGACTGACATGGTAGAAGGAGAAGGACTAAACCGCGGAAGTTCAGAGAACCTTCTATATCAAAGGGGATCGATTTGGCGGCAGTCTTTGTAGCCCCAGAATTGGGTGGCCGAGATTTCGATTGTGGAAAGTTGCGTGATAAAGTACTACTGAGGCACAGCAGCCCTCTAATATGCCAGGGTCTGAGGGCAAAGGCAAATAGACCACTTTGACAAGAGAATGTTATCTTATCCCTCTGATGAGGGATATGCTCTTCAATTGGACTCGGAGGAAGCGTAACAGCTGAAATGGTGATAGGCGCAGTACCGGAAGAGAGAACCAGGTCCCCGGGATTGAACATACTATTGCATAAGTCTCGATGGGAAGGAAGAACTGATGCAGGGCAACCTGGTATAGTCACGGGTTCGTTTGCTTCACCTACAATCGGCAGAGCACTGTGATACATGCTATTATCTATTGAGCAGGTTGGCGATGGGCGCTGAGGAAGAGTCTGTGAATTTGCCAAAGTGATGCCAACATCCAATGAAGAGGAACAGGATGAACCTGTTGAAGCGAGTCCTCGAGGAGCATCCGGACTTGAGGGAAATGTTGAAGAAATTGGAGACATAACCTCTGCCATGTGCACGATATTCGTCCGTAAATCTTTCATCTTCAACGTGACGCCATCCACCGTCAGTGACCGGTTTACACCAACAATATGCTCAACCGTCAATTGTGCCTGTTTCGTATTTGCGTTGAATTTAATTTCGGACAAGTTCAAGTTGACAACAACATTGCCTGCATGGACGAGGGTGATCCGAACATCATTAGCATCGAATTCAAATCTCGCCAGCAGACGCTCAATGAGAGTTGCAAATAATGAAATGCCACCCGGTTCCATTTCACTACTATGCTCTTCAGCGTTGTCGACATTGAATGGGTCTAAGCCACCTGGAACAACACCCTCATTGAGAGCACCAGGGAACTCAGAATGGATCGAGTCGAGAAAAGAAGCACCTTCCCTTGGAATGACTTCCTCATGTAGGAAAGTCTCTGCAACACAGGCAACAGATGATGCTAAATCAGTTTTGGGAGCTGGTGCAGTCATGGTTGACGATGCAACCTCGAACGTAAGGTGGAGGGAATGTGTAGAGAATCCAACTGTGGATGTAAGGGGATTAGGCCATGGAACACGGACAGTCGCCAATCCAAGTGTCCCGGAAGTCAAAGTTAAGGGATAGCCAGAGAGGAATAGGTTAATAGCCTGATTATGTAGTCTGTGTTATCAGATACGGCAGCCAGAGACTTCACATACTTTATCATCGAGCTCAAGGTCTTTCACTTGTACCAAACCTGACCCAATCTGAGAATCAATCTGACTAGCATCAAAGTGACCAGGTTTAAAGAAGTGACCAAGTGTTCTCTTCAGTACGAACGATAGAAAGCGACCTTGGATACTAGTAGGCAAGGTGAGGCTGATGTTGAGTGCTGGTAGTTTTGGCAGCCATGAAAACCAGGACATAGGAGGCCCTAGCAACAAGAAACCAAAGGCCAAGTTATCGGGAGCAGGTAGCTGGTTTCTGTAGATATGAAAGGAGGAACTACGACGACCCCAAACAAATGAGGTGAGGTCGGTGAGGTCACCAGAGTGATCCCAGACAATTACCTTTGTTGGTAAGTTCCCCGCGCTGGGAAAGCACTGCTAATGACTGAGTTGTCGTCACAACAGGGTCTGTTATCATTATTGTTACAACCCTGTGATCGCTCAATTAGTCGACAAATAGAGCATCTGGACTTTCTTTTCCTGGCTTTGGATGAAGCCCGCAAGTGCGAGCCAACTCCAACTGCATTTTGTGTTGGGTGTGTTATCACAACAAGGTGGCCCACTTCATCATCAGCCATCGTACTTTCAACAGGGTTCTCCAGGGAATTACCAGGCAATACACATGCTGAAGCTAATGCTCTTACTAAAGCAAGACAACTAACGGCAACCCAGCTTCAGGCCTTGTTCCCCGTGGCTACACCAGATAAGCTTACAATTGACACAATCTTTGCCAATTCCAACATATATACTACTCTGGAGCCTTGTTCGATCAGAACCTCTGGACTCGAGCCCTGCTCTAATGCTATAATTGCGGCCAAAATACCCCGATGTTATATCGGTGTCAGTGAACCAGACGATTTTGTACAGTGCAATGGCGCCCAAGAACTGAGGGATGCGGGGGTGGAAGTGACCTGGGTAGTCGATTTGGAGAATGAATGCCTGGAGGTTGCCCGATTGGGTCACTCAAAGGCATAGGTTCTATGACCCCAACTAGAACCCAACTATGTGGAGTTGCTACAGTTGTATTAACGATGACGCTCAATCACGATGATCATAAGATGGTTATGGCAAAGTTAAGCAAGCTCATCGTAAAGTCAGTTCATGGACCTATACTGTGTCAAGGGTTAAGATCCATACAATGAAGAAGTGCACTTGTACAAGGTGGTCAATCAATGGAACATATGTTAATTGAGATCAGGTAAGGTAGACCTGTTCGGCTGAAGAAAGGCTGAAGAAAGGATGCGCAGGTACTATATTATGATTTTATATAGTAGTCATGATATCCCCCCGATTTGGCCTCATTCTCCTGCCGCAAATCCGTATCAAGGGTATTCTGAAGCCCGAGTTCAACAAGTTTTCTCGCGACTGCTTCATACTGCTTCATGTATAGCACCTCACATTCCGGTAAAATAAACATTGATACCTTCTTATATAGTACAAGCAACATGAGTCTCATCAATGGTGTTGTATATGTATCCCTCCTCCAGCAGAAAGGTTAAAGCGTCACTGCAACGATGTGATTTGGCATCATTCTGGCGCTCAATAATCGAACTCACTTGAGTTGAGTGGGTTCAAGACTAGTATATCGCTTAGGAATCATTTGAACGAGGACCCCGATTGATACTCCCTTCTCCTCATCCCCTAACGCAGACGAGGCATTCTGGATAGTCAGCATAATATCCCTTTGCAGAGTTGATAAATGAAAATAAGGGTCCTGCTGGTAAACGGCTTTCTTTCTGGTCACACTCATGCTCAGATCAGTAGTAATTGGCGAAACCATTCGAATGTCCTCGAAGTTTGTGGATCGCTGAAGATCGCAGTCTCCGGTAAGGGAGGGTAGCATGTGGCGAGTTGATGCAGCCGTTGAGGCTGACCATAATTCATCAGGGGATCTGGATCGCACATGAGTTGGAGAGGGAGAAACGGAACCGTAAGTTGGGCGGAGAGAAGAGAGAACATCATTGATCTTATAATTTCTTCTCCGAGGAACTGTGTTCGGTCGAGAAATATCGGTCAACGTATCTGAGGGATTCTGAATGCGAGACACAGAAGCTGGAGCACGCCTAGGTGTCTGAGGCGTCTCAGGTGAAGGTGTCCGTGGAGGAAGGTTGAAGGAAGTAGACAATCGTTGCGTTGCATCCTGGTCGTCAAATGGAGTGGGAGTACCAGTTCGTAGAGGTCTAAGTATGATAGTCTTCGGAGGTGGAAAGTTCACTTTGGCTGCCTGTATTGCAGCTTCCACTACTGCACGACCCTTCATAACGTAAGTGAGGTGTGTGAGTTAGTGAATTCATCAATACTCACAGGCGGGCCATGTTCGTGCACGAGTGATTCCACCATTACTTTTGTCTTATGATGATATATTTCATGAGGCTCCTTCACAACACGATTGATCTTGGTGAGCTCAATTGAGTAAATGCCATGATACTCTGAGATCTTTCCGATAACTCGTGCAAAGCAAAAAGGGCTGTCAGAAAACGGTATATGTGACGCTGTCTCACAGACGAAGGTGAGACCTACGATTCCCGAAATTCAGTGACTTGGCGCTCAGCTTCCTCATTGTTGGCGATCCAGCTAAATGCCTTGATTCTGCCAGAACCGTCATCCAGTCCATATTCTAGCCTTTTCCCAATAGGGTAAACGTCATAAACGTTGGCTAGAAGAGCGACCTAAGGAAATAGCCAGTACGCAAAAGAGGAGGTTCTTTTCGGAAACCACATACAAATCCAACTTCTCGACCGTC
>Ga0153934_1000012_pt1 | contig 40220 bp, 54 predicted proteins | sample TSNJ018MetaG_FD_104708 | JGI IMG/M metagenome (GOLD analysis project Ga0153934, IMG submission 104708) | Attine ant fungus gardens microbial communities from New Jersey, USA - TSNJ018 MetaG | ecosystem: Host-associated > Fungi > Mycelium > Unclassified | place: USA: New Jersey, Wharton State...
ATAAAGTATGGTAAAGGCACAAAGAAAAATGCAACAGACAGATAATTATCTAGTGGAGACAACAGAAACGCTCGGTCACTCTAGATCTTGAAAATCTCCTTCATCTAAGTCATGAGGCTGTGTGAGGAGTCAGATCGTCAGTCCGATAAAAACGAAATTCGTTGCAGCGCAGCAACATTCACAGAAAAAAAACTCACCTCCTTCGGTTCTTCATCTTCACCATATTGCATAGTATAGTCAATGTGACTGATAACAGTCTCGAGAGAATCTGGATTGGTGAGGTCTAGAGGTAAGAAGGATACGAGGGGATGGTCCTCGATCTATTTCATGCGAATGAGGTCGATATATATGTATCACCTGTCAGGCAGGAACTTACAAGTTGTACAATGGCCTTATTGAGTGAATGGAATTTTGGATTTGTGACGTTGCCCTCTCGCCCAGGTTCATTCACCAAGAGAAGAGGATCAGGTTCAAGAAACCTGAGAAGAAGGGGTGGAAAAGCAATTCAGTTCATGTCCCAACCAGAGTTAACCCCTGCAAGCTTGAGCCCGGGGGGGTTTGGGATGGGCCAATGGAAGGCATACCTGGTGTAATTCTTTCGTTTTCGCAAACCAATTCTCGCTCCGGAAAGCTCACCATCCGGATTTGAAGTTATTAGATCCATCTTCGACATGATGTTAATCCACGGTATCTCCAAATTAACCATGGCTGACATCGCCGACAACACACCACTTAGATCAATAAAATAAGATAAAAAATGTCAACAGTCTCGTCGAACACCAAAACTAGGTGATCCTAACCTGAAAAATTTATATTTATCTTCCATAAACTGAGCATCCAACAGATACACTGCAGATGTCCTGATACCCAACCGCTGGAGATTCCTCACCAAAGTTGGAAGAAAAGGATGATGCGTATACAGCTCGATCTGTCCTGTCTCGAAAAAGGAAAGAAAAGCAGACATCAGGAACACAGTGTCGCTCTTCATTCCACACAATAAGATGATACCTGGACAATCAATAATGAGATAGTCATCGTCATACGATCCAAGTTCTTCTTCTAGCCAATCCATATTCTCCAAAAGATATCTATCAGGCGCACATGAGCAAGATAGCACTCACGCTTCACATTTCACATTTTGAAAAAAAAAACTGCTTCTTTTTGGGCAGTGCACTCACTCACTCAAAACAGTAGACAAGACCACCGTTCGGACCATATTGGAGTTCACTCATCACGTCCTCCAAGCTGATCAGGTTTCTGATATCGATGACAGGCTCATATTCAAAGCTTGTTGGTGCAGCAGCAGGGTCGAGATTCACAAGATGGCTTGTTCGTTTCGAATTTTGGAGATGCGTCATGAAAGACCCAGCGAATGTGGACTTGCCTGCACCAGCAGGCCCCGTCACTAAAACAGCGTAGCGCATAATTGGCCTTGACAAAGAGGTCTGAGAGATCAAAGAGCAAGTCAAGACGAAACCCTCAAGCCTCAATGTCGTCCGGATCAAATGATATATTTTTATCCGTTCGTATGGTGATCAGACATAAGTATACTGTCAATAAATACAAATTTGAAAAATGTTCGTTCTTGCTGACTTCTAGAGGATTGCTCCTTCCTTGCAAAAAAGTTAAAGATAAAAATACACCGAAAACTACAACGCCTGAAAGAACCCTGCAAGAGAAAATGATAAAGACGAAGAAAACTGAATCAAGAAAATTAAACCCTGATGTGCGCGGCGAGATAGGACTGCACAGCTCTCGCTGTCTTGTAGGAGTAAAAAAATTCTCCAGGAAGATCAATATCAAATTCGCCCTTGAGTGCACCAAGTGCCTCAATTGATGTTAGCGAATCTAGACCCAAGTCCTCAAAATCGGCGTCGTCTGTGATATCCTTGACACTAATATCTAAAACGCTTGCAAGGAGTTGCTTCACATCAGGACCATTGACATTAAGGCGAGGGGGTTCGGGAAGTTCGACAGCGACAAGTGTACGGGGGGATGAGGAATCACTGGATTCGGATGGAGGAGTAGAAGAGATAGAAATATGTTTCACGATGTCAGAGATGCTATGGCAGTGTGAAAGAACGGTAGCATCCAGAGCGACATTAGGGAAAGATTCCTCAAGCTTGCCAAATATCTCGATAGACATCAAGGAATCGACGCCAAGGGAATTCAAGTCAGTATCGAGGCCGATTGCAGACAGACTAATGTCGCACGTATCCGAGACGATTCGACTTACGAGGGCGGCTACATCAACAGTGGAGGAGGAAGAGGAAGCGGTGGTAGAAGCGGCTGGAGTAATGGCGGTGGAGGGGACAGAGGTGGAAGAAGATTGAGCAGCGGGAAGATCTTTGAGCAACTTGGAAACCTCGCTTATGATGCCGCTCACGTTTTCGCAATGGGAAAGTGCGTGGGCATCAAGTTCAACATTGGAGAAGGAGGCTTGAAGTTTGCCAAAGATCTCGATTGACATCAAAGAATCGACTCCCAGAGAACTCAAATCTGTGTTGACATCAACAGAGGCTGCACTGATATCGCAAGTCTCGGCAACAATATTAATGATCTCGCCAGAGACATTGACAGAAGGAACTTTGGGTATAACGGTGACAGGCATAGGTGCAGCAGGAACCCTAGAAGCAGCTGCAGGTATTGCGCGAGGCTGAGCATTCTGAGTCGTCTTCCCAGCCGCATGAGCTAAACTCTTCTTCAACGAATTCAAACGTAGGAGACGGAAGTGCATGCCCTTCAGATGAGCAACAATGCGACGAGGGTTGGAATCAAGAACGGCATAGGCCTCAGCAATGGTAACACCCTCGCTCTCAACCCAGGAATTGTTGATGTAAACAGTGTAAGACGCATTGTTGTCTATGAGTTCGGGAATGACCTTGACGGTTCCAACTTCGCTGCAAATGTACGCATCGTTGATACCACCTTGCATGTTAGCGACGAACCCAGCCACGTGAAGGAGAGTATCCATGAAGACTGGATGGGCGACATAAGATCCCTTGTCGTGATCAACAGGCAACTTGACGCTGGCAACACCTTCCATACCGCTGGGGTCAACAGTTAGCGACTGCATGGTATGGTATTCCTTGGAATAGTCAACAACTCGGGGGAAGATAACTTCGTAAGCAGTCCTAGTCGAGAAGACCTCGGGAAGCTCTCCACTCCTAGGTTCTTGAACTGCATTCATTTGACGGGAGATGACAGGGAAGACCCTATTAAATTTATTCGCAGTTTCTGATACGGTCTGGAAACGGTACTCTCCGTGCACATGAACCAATTCCTCGGAATTACCAACACGAGAACTAACACTGAAGACTCCACGGTCGTCTTTCAACGACACACTGGTAGTCACAATGCGAGCGACCGACGCGTCATAAACAAGGGGCTTGGAAAACTCGATCTTGCGAAGGACAGGATGCTGTCCATCGAGCCTGAAGCCAAGATGGTGCTTAGCAAGCTCAACACCAGCAAGCACCTGCTCAACGTAGACAGAAGCGGGACAAAGGGGAATTCCACCAACAGCATGTCCACGGATGGAGTCAGCTAAATCACTGATAGGGGTTTCGAAAATGGCAACATTTCCATTGGCTTTGGAAGGGTATTGAGCCCAGGAGTTGAGCATCTTGAACTCGTGGATGAGGTTCGTAGGGGTAGGAGCAGTTTGGACGACAGGAACAGGTGCAACAACCTCAGGTTCTTTGAAAGCGACCCAGAATTTGTTTCGAGCGAAGGGATAGGAGGGAAGATCAATGCAAGTCACATCAACATGACTGAAGGCCTGACGCCATTGAATAGGGATACCAGTGAGGTAAAGCTGAGCAGCACTTGAGACGAGCATGGACCAAGCAGACTGCTGCTTCTTGAGAGAACCCAAGAGGAGGGTGTCCTTGGCCAAGGAGGCATTGGCCTTCAACATGGGGAGGGTAGTGGTATGGGGACCAATCTCGAGCCAAGCATCAACTTTGCTAAATTCGGCTCTAGAGACCAAGCAACGGATGCCCTTATCAAACTGAACAGGCTCAGCACAATGCCTTGCAAAGTATGCAGCGTTGAAGACGGTATCATCACCCGGAATGACAACATCACCGAAGACGTTGGAGATGATGGGGATAATCGGGGCCTTGATGGTAATTTTACTCGCGACAGCAGTTAAATCTTGCAAGAGAGGCTCCATAGCAGAGCTGTGATAGCCGAATGGCACTGAGAGGAGTACATTCTTGCAGTGGACTTCGGCATCGAGGTGGACCTTGAATGCCTTGATCTGAGGAATAGGCCCGGAAATGACGCAGTCGGTAGCACTGTTGTAACAAGCGATGGACAAGCCAGAGAAGTCGGGAGATGAATTGATGGCCTCAATCACAACTTCCTCAGAGGCATTGACAGCAATCATTCCGGTGGACTCAACAACACACTTCGAAATCATGAAGCGAACCCTGTTGGCGATAATCGTCAAAGCACCCTGTACAGAGATAACACCTGCGATGACCAGGGCTGCGTACTCGCCAAGGCTATGGAAGAAGGTTATTAGACCAATCAAGAATATAGGTAGTAAAAAATGCATACCTGTGGCCCACGACAGCAGCAGGCGTCAAACCCCAGGACATCCATAACTTGGCAAGCGCATACTCCAACGAGAAGATCGCGGCCTGGTAAACCTCAAATTCTTCAAGCTTCGTCAGACCACTACCTCCCTCCCCAGCCAATAGAATTTGAGTGACTCCAGGGAAACCCCAACTGACTAAAAAGCGGTGGCACTCATCGATATAATTCCTAAACACGCTGGAGGTCTCGTAGAGGACTTTGCCCATGCCGAGGTACTGGCTGCCCTGGCCAGAGAAAACAAAAACGACTTTGCCAGATGTGCCTTGAACATGAACAGGAGAAGCCTTGCTGAGCTTCTCAAGAAGCTCCTCCTTGGTGCAGGCCTGGACTGCAATACGGTATTCATACACCGAACGACGAGCAGTCATGGTATAAGCGATGTCAGCCAGATTGGAGGTAGACTCGGGGCCCTTCAACCAATCAATATAGCGTTTTCGAAGTTCATCCAATGAAGAATCTGTCTTTGCAGAAAGACCAAAGACATAAGCAAGGCCAGCATGAGGCTTGCGACGGTCAGCGGCACAAAATTCCTCAAGAAGCAGGGCAGTATTGGAGCCGGCAGCACCGAAATTGTTAAGCATTGCCATACGGACTTGACCCTCAAACGACTTCCATTCTGTCTGAATGGTGTCAATGATGGTATTGTCGGATGCAAGAGGAGCAATGAGCGGGTTGAGGTTTTTGAGAGACACGACACGGGGAATAGTACGATTCTTGAGCATAAGAAGAAGCTTGGCAAGTCCAGCAGAGCCTGATGCTGCCTCTAAATGACCTATATTGGCCTTGACCGAGGTAATATGCAAAGGGTTCTCTGATTCACGCTTGACAGCGAAGATGCTACGGATACTCTCGAGTTCGTTGGGATCACCAGCCTGTGTGCCTGTCCCATGAGCTTCAATAACACTAACGCGGTTGGCCTCGATGCCAGTATTCTTCAGAAGAGAGCGGAAAAGGGTAGCCTGAGTAGGAGCATGTGGATGGGTGATGGAGTGTGCGAGACCGCTCTGATTGACCTCAATGCCACGGATAACTCCAAGGACGTTGTCATTCTCCGCAACAGCATCAGAAAGCCTTTTCAACACAAAGACACCGCAACCTTCGCTGCGAGAATAGCCATCTGCCGATGCATCAAAGGCCTTACATTGACCAGTAGAGCTCAAAAAGTGAGCGCGGTCAAGTCCAAGCATCATCTAAAATTGGTACATTACTGCTTCGCATCAAAGAAGTGAGAGATATACTCACGTCGGGGCTAGAAATAACATTGACGCCACCGACAATAGCTGCGGAGCAATCACCATTCATGATCGCTCGGCAGCCTTGATAGATTGCAACCGCAGAGGAAGAACAAGCAGTATCAACAACGACTGATGGACCACTCAATTGCATAGCATATGAGATTCTACCGCTGAGAAAAGCTTTCAGGGTGCCTGATGAGGATGCAGATCAGTGACTTGACATGAGAATGTTTGTATGAGAAAGGGAGAAAATCCCTGACCTGTGCTATAATAGACATCAATCTCATCGCGAAGGTTTTGAAGATAATCATGAGTTGCAACCCCGATATAGCATCCAACTGTCTCGCTTTGCCAAGTAGGGGTGGAATCAGGAACATAGCCAGCATTCTCCAAGGCTTCATAAGCCACTTGAAGAAGGATTCTCTGTTGGGGATCCATGCTTCTAGCCTCACGAGGACTGATCTTGAAAAATTTATTGTCGAATTCATCAGCACCATCGATGAAATTTCCCGTGTGTGCCTTCATCTGACGTTTCGTCTTTGAATCCCTTGGGTTGTTGTAATCAGACACTCTGAAACGGTGCTCAGGAACCTGATACTTTTGTCAGGAAGAACAGGAATTTGATGGATAACAGCATAAGCGCACTTCGGAGATTGTGTTGATGCCTTGTTCCAAAACGCGCCACAAATCTTGGGTACTTCGAGCTCCTGGCATATGGACACCCATCCCAACAATCGCGATAGGGTCTTGCTTTGGCTTGGCCTTCTTTCCAAGGTTGCCCATACTGAGATCAATGTAAGAAGTACGATTACGAGGGAAGGCACGCTCAAGGTTCCGAGTCAGACCAGTGCCAGGACCAAGATTGAGGAGGCGGACATTCTTATCAGAAGGGACGGCCTTAATGACCTTGTCGGTGACCAAGTCCCAGTTGACAGGTTGGGTTAGGATCATGTCAACGACAGCTTCGACCAAAGAGCCGACATCATTCTTGGTCAAGATAGAACCAGTGTATGTCGAACGGATGGGTACCTTGACGTCGGCATATTCAGGGAAGGCGATGGCACGGGCAGTGACATCAGAGAGAACTTGAGCTCGCAAAGTATGCGTGTGGAGAGAAGAATGATAGAGGGTGTCAACCGAGGTCTTGTGAATTGTGACAGAAGCTGGAAGAGAACGACTAAAGGCGTCGAGAACATCAGGACGACCAGAAATAGTGACGGACTTGTCGTCCAAGACCGCGGTAACGGCCAAAGGTATATGCTATCGCAGAGATATGTATGTTAGGTTATAGTTGAAGAATGTAAAGACAAAAATATGCGCACTGAGTTGAAGGCAGTAATAGCCTCTTCCGCGGACTTGTTGTTCAAGCCCAAGAACACAAGGCTCCATGGAGCAGGAGAATCGTCAAGGATCGCGTGGTGCCTGTATTGCTGGGTCCGAGTACCGATCCAGATGGCAAGACGGTAAGCCTCTACGGAGCGGCTGATGTAGGAAACCGTGTTGAAGGAGGTTGCCGCCACAACAGCAGGAAGAATACCGGAAGAGAAACCCAGGATTCCGAGGTGGTGCTCGAGGTTGCCCTTAAGAATATCGCTGAAGGGTGTGAGAGATTCCTGAGCAGCAGCGGAAGACTGGACATAGGCCAGATATCTGAGGGACTGGAGGAGGAAGAGGGTGGGACCGGTGATGATGGGATTGTTGAGATATCGGTCAGCTGGAAGGTCCAACAAGGAGGACTTGTCCTTGAAGTCGTTGAGATCTATCCGAGAGACGAGGAATTGTTGGTGAGAGAGAGAAGAAAGCTCTGTGTGGAAAGCCTCAAAGCAAGCGGTGAGGAGAAGGGAGCCTGCAGAGGAAGTAGCGTCGGCGAGAGCCTGGGCACGGGAGGCAGGGGAGGTTGCAGCAGCAGAGCCTTGACCAGCAAAAATGGGGATGTTGACTAGAGAAAGAGACATGGGAATCGATGACCAGCCAGAACATGACTCCCATTTTAAATAAAGTGCAGAGCAGAGAGGGACAAATTTACGTAATACGGAAGAATTTAGTCCGAAACAAATGTTGTGACGCCACGCTACTCTATGTCTGCTATGTCGCGTCCTCCCATCAACCCCGAGAAATCCAATGCGGGTATCATCACAGATCCACATACTCTCCAGCGCGTCATCCCAGAATCCAAGCGCCCCGATGGATCGTACGTCCGTCATCTCTTGTTCTTCCCCAATCTCATCTTTCTAGTACCCGCAAACAGCACAAAGTCCGTCCGGGCTATGTTCCTCAAGAAGATGCCAAGCTCTTCAGGGGCACCAGGCAGTCTCAGATGGACGCTAATGCCCTTCCAAAGGGCCATATCATTGGATGGGTTCCGCCCTCTTCTCCACCCAAACTCCTGAGTAAGAGCGCAAAAAAGAACGCAAAACGCAAGGAGAAGAGGGAGGGAAAAAAGGCCAATTCTGCCACCGACCCTATCGTCAGGGATAGTTGGGAAGATGACGACGAGGAAGAGCAACCTGTCGTCCCTCAGACCCTAGATACCGATCTCACAAACAAAGGGCCCTCCTCCGAACTTGTCGCTGATAAGCCCGATGACATCAGCTCCAATCCAATTCACCGACTTGCCACCGACATCCATAAGCTCAATTTGAAATAAGCGCCGGCATATCGATCTACCTCAGTCTGTCTGAAGCATCGTTATAGTGTATTTACGATAGTGGCCGTATGATACAACCGCCGATATAACTATGCTAGATTGGGCGGCGTAGCCAAGGGTACACGTTACTCAGCGCCATGACACTCAGTCTGTTCTAGGAGGAGGAAAGAGACTCATCCTGATCGCGGTGAGGTGGCGGAGACGGATTGGCCTTTGATCTCGGCCGTATTTCCATGCCGATCACAATGACAATCACAAATCCTGCCAGAGTCACTGTGAAAGGATCAGCTCACGGCTATCAAGTAGCCAAGATTCCCGCTCACAAACTGCTCGCCGCATATTCTCCCATTTATTCTCTTCAACAACTGTGCGCAAATCACTAATGTCTACAATCGACTTATTCAAAAGCTCCTGCAGAGCAGTCCATCAGTCCGGGTGCTCATCAATAATATGCATTTCACACCTCAATAACAATGTCCTGTTGTTTCAAATCTGCCTTGGCTTCGTTCTTTCTACTATCTAACTCCATCTGTATCCTGGATATCATATTCATTACTCAATCAAGTACGAAGAAAACCAGTATGCATACTCATGTTTGAGACTAGTTATATCCTCTTTCATCTTAACATCTAACCGTTCAACATCTCGACGAAGAGCAACAGTGGCTGAATTGATAGCAGCAGACTCATTCTTGATATTCATAGACAATTCAGCTCGAAGCTCTGATAACGCAGCACGAAAGAGATATGCTTGCTATAATAATGACAATGTAAAAGAGAGAGAAAAGACATTTCAGTTGTGTCAAAAAACGACACACTTCTTGAGAACGTGCAACTGACATTGTCCAAATCCTTCATATTCAATGCCTCGTTCTTCACTTTTCCAATTCGATCAACAACCAAAGCTCGAGTAGCACGCATCAAGCTCTTAGCTGTAGGTGTCGGAAAAGTCCTCTCTAAAACCTTAAAGAAACCATATGTATCAAAAGGAGGGTTGGTATAAGCAGGTCTTGACGACTTCGGATACACGTAAGGAGTGGGTACACCAGAACTGCTGAGTGTCTCAGCAGCTGTGTTGTTATGTTGAGAATCGGACGAAGCTGTCGTTTTAGATGTCGAGTTTGGATAAGGTCCAATGGTTGAACCTAAAGGCGTAGAGTTTGAGGGATCTAAGGGATGAGACAAAGATATGGTCTGTGAGCCCTGCCCTGGTCCAGAAGGGAAGGGATCACGGATATTTCTTGATACGTGAACCTGACGACGAGGGATAAAAACTTGGAATGAAGGCGTAGAAAAGCGAAGGACACTAGAGAAAGCCGAGCTCCGGGAGAGCATGAAATGCAGGTAGTACAACGAGGAGATTATTGGCAGATTTTTGGTGTTAGTGGATCAGTGCTTGGCCTTGTTGAATTGAGAGGCTTAACAGATCGAGATCGAAAACCTTTGCAATTCCACTCATGAACCCCGAAATCATCTAGCGACATCAGGAATCTTCCACTGAGCAATTGCAATCCTTCGTCATCCCACACAAACCCACCGTGACGCGTACATTCAATCCCAGGCGTCAAGAGTTGATGATTTGATAACCTCTTGCATGGGCATGGGCATATTATGCCAAAGTCCCTGGTGTATTTTTTTTTAAGTCCGCAATGCGCGGTACTGACTCATTTAAAATATCGAAGATATCCAAATCGACGGTACTACATCCCCTCTGACAGGGCCAACAGTAGTTTTTAGAATCAGAACCATGAATCTAGAATCCATTTCATTTGAAGTTGTGTGGGACCATCATTTTGACTCCGCTTCACTCGGTTATACCGGGATCGGCCCGCAACGTTTACTTGATGATACGCGAGAGAAAGACTGTTCCTTTGCACCTTACGAAAGTGTAAAGTTGAATAAAGGCTCAACCTTCCCGACCGTCAGATCAACTGCTGATTTCACGTTGTCAATGGGACAAAAGTATTGACTCGTCAACACGAAGCGGTGCAGACAAGGACTCGATGAAAAGCAAACTGACAGGTGGTCGAGTTTCGCGCTAGTTTTCGACAGGTGATATGATTACCGGGGATCATGTTTCAATTAGTATGTGGGCTAGAAGGGGCAGTGGTCCCGATAGCAGGACCTCTGCATAAACATGACAAGAGCAACCCAGAGAGGAGTCTGGCTGTCAAACTTGACAAGCTCTCCGATTTGATTGCTCACATATCAACACTGCTCGGGTGTTTTATCAACGTTAATTTCCTCATTTCCTACTTTTACATACAACGTGTCGATGGAAGTAGTAGCAGACCTCTTTGTATTTTACTCATAGATTACCATGGACTGCCTTCGAGCCGACGTTAATAAATTTGGGATCATTGCTTCCTGCAGTCTTGGCTCAAGAAACAGCAATAGTCTCTCCGTCGAAGAAAGTAACGGCTGAAAATGAAAGCCCATGGGACAACTGCGGCTCGTCCTCCCAAAGTCAGCTGCATAGTTGGTGTTTTACTGTCCTTGTTCCTGAAACTTGAAACCCCAGAGAACTCCCACTTGTATATGATGGAAGACCCTGCCTTGAACTACACCCCGAAATCTCCAGCAACTGATTCATTCCCCATCTTCCTTTCATCGACTCGCAATCAAACATGCCCAGGTCAGCTAATTACGACTTCCCAGCTATCTAGCAAAGAAGTGGGTCATGCAGGGAAGGAACCTTGGTCGCTGCTAGTTCACCTCCCTCATTCGTCAATTGGGAGAGGTACGACAGGGATAAAGTAGTGCAGATGCTCCAGGGGTCGTCAAGAGTGCCTGGGGAGTATCACAGAAGGCTTCAGCAAACTGAAATGGGGATGGAAACCAACGTCGCCATATCTCAGATTTGGGACTACTTTATTCCAAGGTAAGACTCGGCTACGATGCCGACTTGTGCGAGGTGTTAAGTAAGACAAGGGATGGCGAGCCATGATGCCTAATCCCAATCCAAGTTCAAGAAACGCCCGGTGTATCGGAGGCTGCGAGAATAAGGAAAAACGAGGTTGACTGGCTGTTAGATGGGCACAAACTAGCAGGGTTGAGCTTGCAGGCGGATTGCTTTGCATAAGGACTGGCGTATTCCATAACATAAGACATTGATCGTTCAGCAGAAGTGCACATTGGTATATACTTCAGAAAGTAGACCCTTGCAACCAGTCAGCCATGAACCAGAAACCTCCAGCCACTGACAGATACTAGTGTGAAGATGCAGGCGTTGCAGGAGGCGGGGAAGTAATATCTCTTTTGTCGCTGGGAGTATACTGGAACTGAGATCCAACGATATTGCCACGAAAACGTTTCCTCATGTCCAGCTAACCAAAGTAGCCAGTCAATCATGGGCCTGGTGAATTGCTGCAATGCGTACCATCCCCCGTTTGCACTCAAATGTAGCTTTGCGCAATGATTTACACTCGTCCGGTAGGTCGTCGTAATGCATTTTCAGACATTCGGACGGGAGGTGTCCATGTTTGACAACACAATCGGAATGCATCAGGCAATCCTTGAGCGCTGCTATGAGACCTTGGCATGACGACGCCATAGCTGTGGTGGGGCTCGGCCGACGCTGCGTATCGCTGTCGGAATGAGACTGGGAGAGTACAAATATTTGCTTTCCGGCCCGCGCGCTCAACATTCTACCTTACATCTTAGAATTTATGGCTCTCAGATTTCTAGCAGACATACTACAGAAGACACCCACCGTCGTGCAGTTGACTCATCGTGGCATACTCTCGGTTTCAGGCTCCCAGGCGCCCGAGTTTCTCAATGGTCTTTTGTCAGCTTCAGTATCAAAGGGACCTCTTTACTCGGCTTTCCTCCACGCGCAGGCATGCTCTGACGTTTTTGTGACTATTGTCGACTCAACTATTGTGCTAGGGTAGGGTATTGTATGATGTCTTTCTTTACACTACTACAACTCCCGCTGGTCAGCCGGGATATCTCCTGGAGTATGACTCGCGGTTGTCAGAAGCACCACCCTTATTGCCAATGCTACGACGCCATGTTCTACGATCGAAAGTAAAAGTGCGCGATGTGTCTGAAGAGTACGATGTATGGGCGGCATGGGGCTCCGAGTCCTTACCCGAGATCCCCAGATCGTGGAGACGGTCAAGAAGCGGAGCCGTAGAGCCTACATGGGAGGGTATTGGATGGCCTTGGGGGACGCAGAACGAGAGTCTTATAGATTGGAGAGCTCCTGGTATGGGCAAACGGCTACTGGTGCGAAAAGGGGACAGACGTTAGTTGTTTGACTGAAAGGTTTTGATATTCGACCTTTTGAGATCATTCTACTTAGCGGCTGAGGCAACCTCGCATGATATCGGCAGTGTGGACCATTATCTGCTGCACAGGATAGCGCTTGGAGTACCAGAGGGAAGCACGGATATAATTCCAACGAATGCTTTCCCGATGGAATCTAATATTGATATCATGGGTGGATGTACGTTATTCTGTCTGATTTTTTACCGTCGTCATTTAACGGTGAATAGTGGACTTTAGAAAAGGTTGCTATGTTGGTCAAGAATTGACAGTTCGAACGTATCATACTGGTGTAATTCGCAAGCGTATACTTCCTGTATTCCTGCATCCACCCGGCGACACGTACGAGAAATTGATTACTGGAGGTCATCTCTAACAATTTCTTACATAGGTCTGGAAATCCTGAATCCATACCCGATTTCCCTCTCCATTGCGATATTCGACCGATAAGAATCAGCCAGTCTTCTGAAGAACATCTCCCCCGGCCCCGCGGTATGGGAAAGCTTCTCAGCACTCATAGTCGATTCGGTTTGGCACTCTTGCGCTTGGAGCAGGTGCAAAGTGCTTTGGATGGCGAGTTTTCCTTCGAAATTGAGGACCAGGGAGAAGTGAAAACATGGCAAGCTTCTCCGTGGTGGCCGACATGGTGGCCGGAATCTTTAGTCGAAGTAGATTAGCAGAGCTGGTTCGCAAGATGACGTTTTCAGACAAACTACATTAGCAATCTTGGCCCCACCCAGTGGATCGGTCATCTAGTGTTCTGATTGTCCGTGTATTACCCTTTTAGAAGTCAGAAGGAAAAAAACTGGAGAGTGTTATGGAGCCTACGTTCGACTATAACGTATGCCATCGTATAATCCCCATCGTGGCTAACAGACACATGTATGGAACCAAAGTTCCTGCCCGAATCTTGACTTGAAGAACCATAGCTCAGTGTCGGCTTCTTACCGTTAGAGGATAGCCCAAGATAGGTAAGTTCTTTCCATGTAGGTTTGATATCAGGATATAATGCCTTGTATGCAGCTTCCTTCACAGCCCATCTGACAAAACCTCAGTGGTTAGATAGTTGAATAGACGTAAATAACATGCCTGACAGCTAAGAACTGGATTTGTCTTCGTTCAGAAGTGTCTCGAAGACAATTCCATTGCTCCAGTTCTCTCTCACTAAGGATGCGACTCGCAAACTTGTGTCCGCTGTACTTCTTGAAGATTGCAGCGATGCGTGGCAGATGAACAACGTCAATGCCAATGCCAAGGAGCATGTCTATGGTAAGTCCGGTCTTCTAAGCACACTTTGAGAATGCCAATGTTTGAGAAGGAAGACTGAACACAACAGCTCGGTGATTAGATCAATATTATGACCTCGGTAACAACTTATTACCTTCTCCGTCAAAAACAAAAATTGAGGAAATGGCAGCGTCTACTGTCTTTATTGCAGCATCAACAAATAGATTCTCTCACGCTGCAAGTGCCTCACTGAACTCATTGGTTGCTCTGGGGACTGGTAATCTGGTCGCGCTTTGGGATGTGGCGAGTTATTTCAAATCACAACGAAGAGGGTATATTTACTTGCAAAATTTAGGCGTCTAATATCTCGGAATGTCTACCTGGTCACAGTGCAATTATCACTTGCGTTCGGTTTATGTCCAATGAGCGGCTAATGACCGGAGACGAGCAAGGAATGTTATTCTTGTGGAGAATGGAGAGGACAAAGGTTTGTGCCCTACATCATTTATTTGATCTATTGACACACAAGTTAAACACACAGTGGACACTTGCCTCCACAGTTCAAGCTCATGGGAAAGCTTTGACCTCACTTTCTACCCTTGGCGATATAGTTGTCTCTGGATCTTCAGATTCTGTCGTCAAAGTCTGGGAAGTGACTATCTCTGGTTAGTTAAAAATCATATTCAAAGACCGGGATGCCATGACCCGCATATTGATTAGATGAATTGAACGAGAAGCAAACCATTTCCACGGGCAAACGATACCCACTCAGTCTTGCGCTTGCCTATCTTCCTGGAACTCAGGGTAATCGATTTTAATACGCTTCCTTTTCGACGTCTAAGGCCTAGTCCTTCAGTTCTCTTGCTTGCGGTATCAGGAACAGATCCAAACGTACAACTCTTCCTACGAAACGAAGATCAGGCATGTCAACCCCAATAACCCTCACTAAATAGATCTCATTTCACCAAACTAGTTTATCACCTCTGCGCACCTTGCAGGCCATGAAGATTGGGTGCGTGCATTGTCTTTCCGGCCACCACCGATGCACGAAGAACCGTTGATACTTGCTTCTGGCTCCCAAGACGCGACCATACGCTTATGGAACATAGAGCCTGTGAAGATCGCTGCACCTGTTACAGAAAGTGAATTGAACGACGAGCTGCTGGATTCATTCGAGATGTCTCTCGGAGAGGTCGCTGAAGGAGAAGGCGGAAGGCAAATCTCTCTCAAACGTCATATTTTGACCGCCAGTTTACCCGATGGCAGGTAGGTAGGCTGTTCATTTATCAGTGACAGTATATTTATAAGGTTCTCGCTAGCTCTCGCCGGTTCTCTGTTACTTTCGACGCCTTGCTCGTCGGACACGAGTTTGGCATCACATCTTTGTCCTGGCGGCCTGACCTAGGACCAGGTTCCATCCCGACCATTCTTTCTTCCTCAACAGACTCTTCTCTGATTCTGTGGTCTCCATCTACAATCCTTGGAGCTGCTCAGGATAGGTCGACCTCTATTTGGATTAATCGCCAACGCTTTGGTGATGTGGGTGGGCAAAGACTAGGAGGATTTGTTGGTTCTTTGTGGGCTCGGGGCGGCCAAGAAGCATTGGCATGGGGCTGGGCAGGTGGCTGGCGGCGTTGGGCTTGTCGAAATATGGGAGAAACTGCTGCAGAAGAGGATTGGCAGGAACTTGGCGCAATCTCTGGACATAGAGGACCCGTGAAGGGCCTAGCATGGAGTCCAAATGGCGAGTATTTGATTTCTGCTGGGTGCGTTTTCTCTCCCTCTCTCTCTTTTACGCACACTTTAACTCGGCTTGGCTCTAGAGTAGATCGAACAACGCGGATATTCGGTGAATTGTATCACTCAGACGAATCACAGCATGAATGGCATGAGATCGCGCGGCCGCAGGTACACGGTTACGACATGACTGATGCCGTTTTTCTGGACTCCCTGAAGTTTGTGAGCATCGCTGATGAGAAGGTGGTGCGAGTATTCGAAGCCCCGCGGAACTTTGTGCAGTTAGTAAAGACGCTCGATGTGGCTTATTTTGCCGAAAGTGAGGTGAGGTCATCAGCATGTTCCGGGAAGTCTCTTGGATTCTTAGTGAGGTTCTTCATGTTGAAACGAGGTTGACCGTCCTGTTGGGGCTAGTGTTCCTCCACTTGGATTATCGAACAAGGCTGTCGGAGACGGTGCGAGTCCAGTCAGTTGTACATGCCTTCTTTTTGAGATTGACCCAAGGAATGTAGGTTCTTTTGTTGCGCCCGTTCTGGCGCCCGTGACAAGACGACCTTTCGAAGGTGAGCTAGCTGGAGCTACGCTGTGGCCAGAAATTGAAAAAGTATTTGGTCATGGTTATGAGGTTAGAGTCATTTATCTGACACCTAAATACTAACATCATTAATGTGAAGAATGCATACACATTTAATACTAGTCTATATCCCTCGCTGTATCCCCCAGCCATAGGTTCATTGCCACAGCATGCAAAGCAACGTCACCTGATCACGCAGTCATTCGAATCTACGAAACGGGCACCTTCAAACCTTTCGGTCGACCACTCGCTGGACATACATTGACGGTAACGAGGATTGCCTTCAGCCCTGACGACAAGTATGTGTTGTCTGTGTCAAGAGACAGGACGTGGCGGTTGTTTGAGCTAAAGGATGACCAAGGTATAGCTCAAAATATTTACAATTAGATCAAGATCATATTTATTCTCTTAGGATACGTGCCTGTTGGTGCAGAGAAATGTCATGCTCGAATAATCTGGGATTGCGCCTGGTCTGCAGAAGGTGATATTTTCGCTACAGCTTCCCGTGATAAAATGGTATGTTGATCTTCCTTCTATGTCCTCAGTAGCGTTGGTCCATTTATGCCATACGATTCTCTTTTTTCTTTAATCAGGTAAAGATTTGGCAACAATGTGATGAGGAATGGATAACGAGGGCGATGATCAAAACACCATCATCAGCAACTGCTATTGATTTTTCACCTGCTGATTCTGAAGGACGGTATGTTTTTCTTCCCTGCTTGCCATCTCTTGGACAATTGAGTCCTACATGTATACAAACCCCAGGCGCAAAGTGGCAGTTGGCTTTGAAAACGGAACTATCCATATTTTGAGCAATGTGCTTTCTGATGTCACTTTATGGAGACTTGACACTATGATTGACAAAGGGTGAATTTCCCCTCTTTGTCTCTTTCTTTCCTGAAACCCATCTTTTTCTTTTCTTTTCTAGTATTGCTCATGACAATCAAATACATCGACTCAGTTGGCGACCGGCAGTCACAAAACAGGACGGAAATGGAAAAGGCATAGGAGAACAACTTGCTAGTTGTAGCGAAGATGGTACATTGAAGGTACTGATCATACATACGGAGAACGGTCCAATGAATCATTAGGGGATCATTTTCCAAACAAGAAAAAAAAGTAAATGGCGCAAAAAAAAGATGACTGATTTTTTTTTGTTTTGTTGTTGCTGTTGAAAGGAAACGAAGAGTGAAGAAAACCTGTTATACAGTAGCGGTCAAGAAGGTCGATGGTGAGGCCAGAAACAACGTAAAAGAGAAGAGAAAAAAATTGTATACACGACAGGGTCAATAAGTAGCAGTTAGACAAATTTAATCAGGGGTATCTCATCAGAAATCGAGAGAGAGAGAAGATGGTTACACAAAATCACGAAAAGCATACATACACAAAAACAAGATGAAGAGGGTAATCGAAGCGACACGAAAGGGCGCTTGGGAATTAGGGATACAACACAAGAGAATCATCATCATCAGTACAATTCAGTTCAAATCAGGTTAAGAAGATATCACGAGGACTCAAAGGAACTTCGGGCTGAAAATCCACGATTTAAGCTCTTCAACAAGCTTTGATGAGAAACTAGTTTCTAGACTCACGCATTTTATCCTTAAAGAGGTACGAGATGTCAGCCAAAACATTGACGGCAATATCGGGGGAGAAAAATCTTACTTGTAGTGGCATTCTATAGATCGTAACATCTCAACATCACCGCCAGTAGCTGTCACAAAGTTGATAACGACTCCAGCACGACCATAGCTAGGAGCCATTGCGGGAACAACACTAGATCACCATGATCAGCAAGAGCCCCTCATAAGTATTCAAGAGAAAAGGGATCCACACCGGTGAGCATACTCTTCCACAACTTTTGGAAGATCTAATAACACGTCATCAAGTCAGCTGTTTGCTCCTTTTTTTTCTTTGATGACACGAACCATAGTTGATGACCAGAGGAACATGTGGCACCTCTGTAGACTTAATCTGAACATCATACACAATCAACACCCTCGTAGTTGCCAGCCGCATCAACGCCGCCGCCGGGGCCCTAAATTTATTGATCGCAGCCAGTTTGATTCCATTATTCATGTCGGCATGCTAACGATAATCAATTAGTGAATTCGAGTTCAAATTCACCACGCTCATTTCGGAAGATCGCACAACTCACCAGAGGAATAGTATCAAATCCCCGATTTGCCATTTTGTAAACGACAGCATCCAAATTTGCCATTCCTCCAACATGGATAATGACTTGTCCAACATCAACTTCATCACATAAATCAGCCAACGCGTCCAGTTTCCATTCACGTGCCTGTGCGGTTTCCGCACTCGTTGCACCATTTCGTCCAGAGCCAATGATACCAAGACCTCTTCCGTTCGTAGTAGAGGTAGCCGCAGGGTCACCACGACTCCCAGCGGTAAATGCTAAGTATAGGTAGAACTGACGGAGACCCCTAGACCCTGGTGTCGTTTCCGGATTAGCATTGTTGCCATCCCTGCGCACAAGGACCCGGACAGGTTCCTTAAGGTGAATGGCTGATGCAAGATTGAGAACGTCCTGGGGAACCGTATTGGAGAAAAGGGCAGTTTGGCGTTCAACTGGACCTGAAATATCGGTTTGGTTGGAAGTGAGGGGAATCGTGGAAAGCCGGCGGCCTGAACTCGTAATTCCCCCATCGAGAAAACTCGATGGTAGTCCATTCCCTCCATTGGCGGCGATGGGACCAGATCGAGGGGGTGGGAGTAATTTCACAATGTTGAACACAAAATCGTGTAGATTCCGTGCAATCAATTGATCAACCTCGTCTAAGACGAGGAATCGAACCTCGGAACCAGCAAGTCCTCCAGGCGTCGTGAACAAGGCATGTAATTTCTGTGGCGTTCCACAGATGATGTGAGGTATGTTCTGTTGAAGAAGTCTTATCTCCTGAGCGAGATCACTGGCGATAATAGTCGATCCGACACCAAGCGCAGATCTAATGCCAACAGGACCACCAAGATCCCGTATCATGCGCTGAGCTTGGGTGGCTTGATCAACAGTAGTAGACACCATGATAACAATAGGTCCTCGTTGGGGAGTTCTCACGTTCATGTTCGTAACAGCAATTTGAATGGCGGGAATAACATAGGCTGCGATTCTTTCCTGAGTCGGTGGCGCCTGTGCAATTATATCGGCTCCCTTGAGGAGAAAAGGCAAAGCGCGCTGTTGGATCTTATTCGGAGGGCCCACTCTATGCGTTGTTCAGTAACTTAGAAGCAAGGATACGCTCCAAGATTACACACCCGAACTTATTCAAGGATCGCAACAGTTCTGGCACAAGTTGCAGCTGATCCCATTTAGTCATTATGGGACCATTTTCACGGATTCCATAATCCCCCTGAGTATCAAGAACCTGATAAAAAGTCCACAAAAACTTTGTCAGTCATTGGGTTAAGTATAAATCACGCTCACTCCTGAAGAATCCCGACGAAGTAATCCGGAGACTGAGCGGCGCGATTTGTCGCGGAGGATTGGCTCTTGTCTGCTCACTGCAGGCTCAGAGCTACGATTGGGCATATCAAGCGTGCCAGAGGACCAAGTCCGTAAGGGCATGCTTGGGTGACGAGTTGTATGCCTTTGGTCTGGGCGGTTGGATAGGGTTTGACTCATTAGATTTGGAAGCGATAGCGACGAAGACATCATTGACTGGTTCTGTGCCATATCTTGCGGCGGGCCAAGGCCGATGATAGAGTTTCTATTTTCGTGAGGAATATTCGTTTGTTGCATCTGCTGAGTCTGCAATGCCAGTAACTGGCCAACCGAGGTTGTGAGAGCATTAAGTCGTTGAGTTATCGTATGCATGTCTTCAATGGGCGGAGCCTGTTGGTTGGGAGCAACATTACCGACAGATGGACGAGGTTGCCAGATAGATGATTGCCCCGATATGTTTCCATTGATGGCGAAAGGGTCCTTGAATTCGGGTTGGACTGGCTGCTGAGGGTTTGTGGTCAGCGCACGTTCCACCAGAATATTGACCTTGCGTTGGATATCAGCGAGTTCACGCTGAATTTCCCTTGCGCTATCTTCGCAACGAACAATTCGATCCATGAGACCGTGCATGAACGATGACACCTTGAGCTGGGCATCTAGTCCGGTTGCTGCAGTACCATCATTGCTACTGGCAACTTGACTGGCGGACCCCAGAGATGATGCAGGTGAGGAGGACTTGGGTTGGGAAGTTCCGAATGAAAAGTTGGACAAGGCAACAGTGACGGGTTGAACATCTGGAGGGATACGCTCCGTCTGTTGTTGCTGCCGAATGGATGACATGAAAGAGCTAGGGGTTCGGATACCAGAACCGGGTTCGTAACCTGCAGTGGAGGCACCATTCTCCTGAGTGTCGTCCGCTTCTGGAAGAGGCTCGAGGGTGCCGAGCATGTTGTTTTCCTTGATCATCCGAGGTTCGATATTAGGATAAGACCTCGCAGCATCTGGCTGCACTCCAGCAGGCGAGTCGTCAAGTGGACCTGGAGATGAAATATAGGGCACAGCATTATTCCTGCTGAGGGAGGAAGGGCTGGGAGAGGACTTTGTAGAGGAAGGAGAAATGGAAACTGAAGAGAAATTATGATGACATTCCATGGCTACGTTGACAGTGCGATCCGTGTCACTGCCTCTTGGGACACCAGGGAAGAAAGGCAGAGAAGCAGGATTGAGAATGGCACTGGTAGCCATGGTACAGGTGACGACCAGTGCTCAACAATCAAAAACGGCAAAGCAACTAAGTAACTAATTTGGATGTTCGTTAGTCGGTGGGTGCTGGGGTCAACGAACTCAGAGGAACAGACCTCTAAGAGTCCTGTGGACGATGTCCATGCAGAGGACAGGAAAGTAGGACGATGGGTCTGATCTGATGCACATGTGCTACACCTAAAATACCCTTTGCAGCTTCCGAGAGTTCAATAATTGCATTATCAAAAGTTTACCATTACGCTACATAATACACTTGGCAAACGATAATCCGAGAAATCTGAACCGATCCTCTGCAACTGGGGCTGTATCTGGGGGCTTTAAAGTTGGCTCGAGTTCCAAGGTATTCATGGTCATGGCGAGGGGTATCGGTGAGCTGATGGGCAAAGAAGGATGAGAAGAGGTATAGAATAGGAAAATCAAGAATAGCAGTTACCGATGAGTGGGGCTAACTTGAGGCCGACGGCTGTATGGGCTGTGGGATAAGCGGGGAGTTTGGGCGGGGGTACTTGGAGGTCTGTTCCGCTCCTTTGCCTCAGGGAGGTCAAGAGGGGAAGTGCAAACCTGGACATTGCTGAGAGGTTGGGGGAGTAAGAGAGATGCAAGAGCATACCACCATTTCTATATCATCGAGCAGGTGGCCGTTGAGTCGGAGGGCGCAAAGATAAGCCTTTGAATCTCTGAACTCAATGGTGGCATATCGCATATCGCGAGGACCAAAAGGCAAGCCCTTCTTGGTAACTTGGCCACTGCTGCATCTAATGACGATCTTCAGGATGGGCCCACAGGGAGAAAACCTGGCTCGCAGCTGGTCTTCGGTGACGGTGGGCTTGAGCTGTGAAAGGAGTTGAGTGAATGCACGAACTTGGAGGTGATTGAGGCGCACGTTTCCAACGAAGACAAAGGACCATGCACGCTTGGGGACCTTTTCAGGCCGGGGTCTGGCATCGGCACGAAGGAGTTCCTTCTTTGCTGCCAAGATTGCGGAATCAGCCCGCTTTGTCTTTCCAGGAATAGACTCTCTTCTACGAAGGGAGCTTTGAGATCTGCGTGAAGGCTTTGTTGAGGGTTTTGGAGTGGCAGTTGACTAGAGATAAGTTAGGGAGAAAGGTCGACTAGGAGAGCTGAAGAGAGTACCGTTGAGGATAGAAGAAACGAGCAAGAGGCAAAGGAGCTTGCAGACGAGGTGTCAGGACAGCGGATGCGCATGGCAGTGAATAGTGAATATAGGTCATATAGGGAGGTGGAGGGGGAAGTGTGATCGTTGATCAAATGACCGCGTCGCCTCGTGATCAGAATCACGAGGTGAAAGCACCATCAACATGAGTCACGGGGACAAGATCACAGGACCACGCCAACAAGAGTCACGGGATCTCTTGATGCATAGCCGTGTCTACCGTGGCCTGCTGAGAGAATTGCGCAGGGTATGTCTGGTCGTTGCTGCACAGAATTTCCAGTCACTGTCTTCCTTTAGGCACCTAGTGGAAAGTGCAATTCAGCAATTGCAACCTGCTTCCGCTCCTGGCTGGAAAAATCAGACGACATCGCCTTGCAGGACGCACACAATGCACTCCAGCTGCTCACCTCACAAAGAGAGCACCAGGTATGGGCTTTCTGCTTTCTTGCTTGGTTTCGACTCACATTTTTCAAGGCCTTGGTGCAGAGATACAACCCATTGACCTCACTCACTGAACAGGAGCGCATCCGCAAGACGGCCAACCGTGTCGGTCTTGAAGTAATGTAGATAGATAGTACAAACAAAGACACACATCATCATGTTTCGTACGCTCCTTCTCAGGTGTGATTCTGCTGCAATATCTTTTTCTTCCACAAACCACGACCTTCCTCTGATAGCCTGCCAAAAAACTTCAGCTGCCCTCGCGAGCGCTGCTCGTCTCCTCAACCAGCTTCATCTCGTCGCCTTCCCAACAGAGACTGTCTATGGCCTCGGCGCACTCGCTCTCAACCCACAGGCCCTTGCAGCTATCTTTTCCACCAAGGGCAGACCTGCCGATAATCCCCTCATTGTTCATGTCTCTTCCCTCCCCATGCTCCACTCTCTCCTCCCAAAGGCCTACAGTCTATCCCCCGCATACCAGGCCCTGATCAAACACTTCTGGCCGGGCCCTCTCACTCTTTTGTTTCCTCGTGATCCGAACATCATCCCAACCATTGTCACCGCTGGCCAACCATCTGTTGCAGTTCGGTTCCCTTCCCATCCGGTCGCACGTGCCCTCATCGCAGTAGCAAACTGCCCCCTCGCTGCCCCCAGTGCCAATTCCTCCGGAAAACCGAGCCCCACAAAGGCTGAGCATGTACTCCATGATCTCAACACTAAGGTACCCCTCATATTGGATGGAGGTTCATGTGACGTCGGCTTAGAAAGTACCGTCGTCGATGGATTACATGCCGACGGCAATATCCGCGTCTTGCGGCCTGGAGGGATCACCGTCGAGGACATCGAACGTGTCCTCACCCTCGAACTCGCTCCTGACAATTCTTGTCGAGTTCTCGTTCATAAGAGAGATTATAAAGATCAGGCTATTGAGCATGCACCAACCACACCTGGCATGAAATATCGACATTATTCGCCCTCAGTCCCTGTCACTCTACTGCATACTTTAACACCACCGCCTCCTGGACTGCACATCTTCTCTGCTTCCTCTTTCATCTCCACCCTTCGTAATCCAAACGGTATAAAATCCAAAGTTGGTGTTCTCGCACCCGTCGACTCCCGTCTTTGGGAGAGCATTAATTTAGAAGAAAAGGTTCAATGGCACAAGTATCCTCTTGGATCAATCGCTCAGCCATCTGTGACAGCCCAGCGTCTTTTCGATGGATTGCTAACTCTTGAACAAGAAGGCGTCGATCTCATCATCATTGAAGAAATATCGGAGGAACGAGAAGGCCTCGCGGTAATGAATCGAGTGCGCAAGGCTGCAGGGGAATCCAAGTGGATAGCCTTCCAATAGATGCATCTCTTCTGCAAAACTCAATTATAATTAAAACCTTGCTCTAACCCTCCTCCATTCCAATGATGTTCTTTACCAGTGCCTCCAACTTCTTGTCTAGACTTTCCGTTGCCTTCCTCAGTTCTCCTCCTTCGTCGTTTGGAATCACCATCACAGAAGATGGAAGTTGATACATGACCATTGTACCCTTCCCATCAGCTTTCTCCTGAATCAGCAGCCGAAGTGGAATATGAAGTCCAGCACGGAGGTCATGCCTCAGTATTGTCTGTGCTATTAGCGGGTTGCCAATTATATATAGAACTGTGGGAGGCGTGGTTTCCGTGCGGAAATAGGTGTTGAGCCACGGATGATGTTGTATGTTGAGGAAATATCTGATTCGCGAGGTACGGGTGTGTGAAAATGGGGAAAATAGAGACGACTTACAAAAAATCATTCTCTAGTTTGGTGATTGTGTTCACAATGTTGTCAATTTCTTCTCGGGTCTGTGCCTCTCTGAGTTTCGTCAGAATTCCGGTTGAACCTTGTTTGTTCACTGCCCTGTCCAATCTGGAAATGACATTGGTATAAGGTAGAGAAGTGGTAAACGTGATGAGCTGAACATTCATGTTTGTCACCGCCATTGAAGCGGCCATAGGTGAGGGTGGGGAAGACATTGAGAGACAGGCAAGCCAACTTTGCAATCATTTCTTTTTTAAGTGATATCCGAGTTTGTGGTGTCATCAAACTTGTAGGTGTGTGTGTGACAAATAAGCTTTTCATGTCGAGTCATTGATTAAGTGAGGCCATCTGCTGGGATACTGGATGCTTTGATTAGAAGGAGAGACATGAATGACCATGATATGATATCTGTTTATTTTGAAAGGGATATAATCATGACCGTTTCTGGTTCTTGGTCCTACAAATTGGCAAATACAGATTTCATTTTTCAAGCTGCTATTATAAATAGAGTAAGGATGAAGGTTGAGTTGTGTGTTTCTATGAATGTATGAATGTGTTATGAATGTGTGTTTGCATGCCAAACTCACAACTCAGATTTACGTGTCAAGTGTTAGAAATCCTCAAAATAGAGCAACTGTTGGGCCCAATTTTCTGGTTCCTGCTCTGTGCACTGATCCCTGCTACATCTCCTTCGACAGTAGTATTGAACAAAGCTCCAGTACAGGTACAGGAGCAAAGAATGTTGCCAACCGATCGTAATTTATCTAATTGATTAAGTAATTGTCCAATGATATACTGTAGGGAGTCCTTGGAAATCCGTGTGATGGATCCCTACACATGTCCTCCTCCTTCAGTTCGATCAACATCTCGCAGGTTCTCATTTCTGTTCTTCATAGAATGTCCATAAAAGCTCCTACACCGGTGCAGGCAGCATGCATACCACCATTGCTTGCAGGTTCCCATCCCAAATCAATGAATTAATTCAAGGCTCCTCTGACTCTGTATCTAGGTCGAGACTGTGTCGGTAACGCTAAAACTGGTTCTGGAAAAACAATTGCATTTGCTCTCCCTATCCTTCAAAAATTATCTGTAGACCCATATGGAATCTATGCTCTCGTACTAACACCAACCAGGTGTGCATCTCTTTTCTGCTCTTTTATTCCTTGCAGAGTCTCCATGTTCTTAAAATCTAGGGAACTTGCTATCCAGATTGCGGAACAGTTTGCTGTGCTAGGCACGGCGTTGAATATTCATACTGCGGTGGTGATTGGAGGAATGGACATGATGACCCAAGCACTAGAACTCGAACGACGACCTCATGTCGTCATTGCTACCCCTGGCCGAATCGTAGATCATTTAAAAACCACAAGTGGAGAATGGAGTCTCTCTCGAGTAAAGTTCCTGGTATGTTGTGCCGGTTTGTCAGAGTTGTAGATCAGATTCAACGAGGAAATCTGTCAGGTACTGGATGAAGCGGACAGATTGCTCACACCGACATTTGTGCCTGAGCTAACCTATCTATTCAATGTACTTCCGAAAGACCGACAAACCTGTTTATTCACCGCTACTTGGACACCTTCCATCGATTCGATAGTGGACGCTCCTCCAAAACCTGGAAAACAGAAGCCTTTCATTTACCGAATGATTGAGACGTATGTCTGTTCGAGTTTTACACCTCAAAACGGTGCTTATTGCCCTGTGTCAGTGTGGAGACAGTCTCGACATTGAAACAATACTTCATCCTAGCGGCTTCACACGTCAGAGAGATCTACCTTTTTCATCTGCTCTGCAATCCCCCGGAATCTACATTACATTTGAGACGAGCGCCTCCTGAACCAGTCAAACACGTGAGGAAAGCGCAGAACAAGTCCCGAGCTAAACAGAAGGATTCTGGAGAAGAATTGGGACAGCCACCACCGATCATCATTTTCTGTGCAAAAACCCGAACGGCGGCGTATCTGACTCACCTACTCAAGACCTTATCGATACGAAGTACAACACTTCATTCTCGATTGACGCAACGAGAACGTTTATCGTCATTATCTTTGTTCAGAGCATATGTTGTACCTGTGCTGGTATCCACAGACGTCGGCGCGCGTGGTTTAGACATTGAAGACGTTGCAATGGTCATCAACTGGGACTTACCGCTGGAGCCGGAAGAATATACCCATCGAGTTGGTCGTACAGCACGTGCCGGTAAAGGAGGTGTCGCTGTGAGCTTTGTTACAGAGAAGGACGAAGAACGTATCCTAAAAATTGAGAATCGGATCAGTAAGTGAGCATCGTAAAAACTTAAACAAGCACAACTCACGAAAGCTTAGATACAAGGCTTGAGGAGATGGTCTTGCCAGAATCCGAGGTCCTCGAAAAGCTGAACATAGTGTCTACTGCTAAAAGGCTGGCTAATATGGTGGGCATTGTATGATATGTGACGACCGATGACCATGACCATGCTCACGGTTTATAGGAACTACATGACGCCAAGTTTGGAAAACGTGAGGAGATCCATAGGATTAAAACTCTCACATCCCTCGGGGACGGCAGATAATTTTGTTTTTATATATGTATGCACTATCAGTAATCCGGGCGGTAATGTGTCGTGGCAGATGGAAGGTGGCTTCGGTGGAAAATAGGAAAGCATAGTTTGTTGGGCGGAAAGATTAGATTACGAGATGGTTTCTGTTACCGATCAATATTCACTTGTGTATCTAGCCCCAAAACTCTATCTTTCTTCTTCCCCCATCTTTCCTTGTTCCCCTCCTCCCCTTCTAGCTCCACTGTCTGCTACGATGGAGACTCCTACATCCACAGACTGGGACTCTGTCCTCCAGTTTGTCGCAGATCCTCTTGACTTAGAGCCTAAGACGACGGAGACCGCCGTGCTCCAGACAGGTAACAATCTCCAGGTCCCGACGCCTCCGGTACACTTGATCCTTTCGATTGTTTCTCGTTGCTCATGAATGTGAAAGCTATCCAATGACGGTACTCCTGCCACAGAGGAGCCTGTCGAGGCTACTACACTCGTTTCCATCTCCACAACATTTTATCCAGGAGCACAAATTCACGAAGCCACGCCGGATATTGTTCTCCTCACATTAGACAGTGTATTTTTCTATGTGCATGCTTCGGCTCTTCTCGGCTCTTCTGGAAATCAATTCAACGGCCTCCTTCCCTCAAATCTAGGATCGTGCGAGAGCCAGGATGCAGTACTCTCAATCCCAGAACACTCGACTGTTCTTAACGTTCTCCTGCATATAATTTACGATATGTCCTGCATCCATTATTCACCACCCTTCCCAACCCTTGTTGCTGCCGTCAATTGCCTCTCAACTTATGGTATCTCTCCAAAACTTGTCATTGTACCCTCAACTCCAACATACACTTTGCTCCTTTCCTACGCTCCGTTGTTCCCCTTGGAACTTTATGCGCTTGCAGCTTCGTTTGACTTGTATGATCTTGCAGTAGCCACGTCGTCACACCTTCTCTCTTTCCCTCTTGCCTCTATCACAGATGAGATGGCAGAATGCATCGGACCAGTATACCTGAAGCGGCTCTTCTTTTTACATTTTGGACGCTCTGATGCCTTGAAGCGTGTACTGTTACCTCCGCCTCATCCACATGCACCTACCCCTTGGTGTGATTTCAATGAACAGAAAAAATTGACCCGTGCCTGGGCATTGGCATCAGCATATCTGGCATGGGATGCCAGACCTGGTGTGTTCATTTGCGTTTCTTCGGTTCAGAGATCTGAATCCCATTTACAGATCTTTCTACAAATTCAATAGAATCAGCGCTGCGGCCTCTCACAGAGCATCTGACTTGCGATCAGTGTCAGTCGGCGTTGAAGGATAGAATCAAGGATTTAGTAGTTCAATGGTCGAGTGTGAAGGTGGGTTTCCATTATTGGTAGTGTCTCCACGCCTTGATGTTCTTCTAGCACACGATTTAATCCATGGCATTGCTATAATCATCTCAACAACTCTTTCACGTCACTCCTCAGCGCATACCTCTCCAACTTCTGAGTGCTTGCACCAGCTTTGTATGGCCGGTTCTCCTCGTTTAAGTCTCACGAAGAGTCCAAAAATAAACACTCCTTCGCACTGGAAAATTTGGCCTTGATTCCTTCTTCCTTTCCTCTTTTTTGTTCGTTCCTTTCGTTGCATGCACAGGGGATACAATACCCCTAAGTCATGTCCTCCCGATTATAGCGCACCGGATAAAATAGCATATACGTATCTGTCTCCACACACGCCCGTGAGGTTGTACCCCTAGTCTCTTCCTTTTGTGGTTTTGTGTACTGTAGTAAAAGCAAGTGTACCTATGTTAGGTGAATTAATTTCGGAAATGCCCCAAGTTTGTTTTGAAGATGACGTCACGATATCAACTATGGGACACGTGGAATGTTTGAACTTTGTTTGAACTTTGTGATTGTGATTGTGATGCGATTGGTGATGGTTTGATGTAGGGGTGATTTGAATCTGGATTTGAGTGAGTATGGTCTCCTCTACCCTTGGTAGGGAACTTCCTCAAGTTCAGTTATAGTATAAACATAAACATAAACCCTTACTAGCAGTCTCAAGTCCTGAATCACATTAGAGGAACTTGATCTAATGTATATAAGTTGTTACAATCTCAGGTTGCAACCTCAAAGTTAAGACTTGAGGATGAGTTAGAGAGTAGAGGAGGGAAAGTACAATATATCAAGCATAAGGAACTACAGGGTAGTGACTGGAGCTTGTATACTACTTGTGCTACTAACTACTAGTCACACAAGATGAATCAAAGAATAAAGAATGTGTCATATTGGGGGCACTTTATGATAGAATAGAGTAAGCTTTCTAAACCAACCAAATGTCTTATTATTTTGTTTATTTGATTACTCAACCAGTTTTGATTCAAATCACATGAGTTATGTGCTTATCTCGAATCAATTCTAGTATAACATATATTAATTTCAGATTTAAACCTCTAGTGGTATCAAATGATTAATCCAAAAATATTTGGTTGGTTTTGGAAGCTACTGTGAGTGGCCATTTGTGAAAGTACTCTTTAATAGAAACTGGTATTTAGGATATCCTCCAGCTCCTTTTGAGTGTTTGAGAAAGTATTTAGTGTGGTTGTGAGCTCTCTAGAGGCTTTCAGTAATGTCGCCTACCTTCCATTCTGGGTGTAGATATGTCAGTGTTGATGATGACTGATTAATCAACTACATAATTATTACATAATAACATATGTACAGTGGTACGAAGAGAATTTTCCTCAGCCTCAATCTACCTAAATTATTGGCAACTACGTTGAATTACCCTTGAGAACCTGACAAGATATGTATATAGTGTCATATCATAATGAATAATTGTCATATTTATGTAATAGTGTAGTGACTCATATGCATTCTTCAACAATGTGGTTGTTGTTTCCTCTTCATGTAACAGTTATTATCCTAGGAGGTAGAAGTGAGTCATCTGGGGGGGCTGGGATTAATAAAGTACCCTTAAGGTACCAACTGAGACGTGGTCCATTGCAGCCCAGAGTTGAAACAAAAGATGAACCGTCGAGATAAGATAATGAATGTCAAAACTAGGAAATTCAGCGGCAGCGGTCATAACATTTCTGAGGATGACATTTGTACATTTGTAGATCTCCCTGGAGTCTCACCTCATAACCTTGACCTGTTAAAACCCCCTCACATACCCAGTCAAATTTATACCATCTTACGGAAGAAAAGTCCAAAGGGAAAGAGGCATTATTGATATAATACAAGGGAAATCGAAGCTTCAAAGCCCTTTATCCTCAACTAGGATGGCATCATTAAGCTCACTCAAGGGAGCGAGTTCTTTTTTATCGACGAGGTCAAACTAGAAATATGATGGTGAGAAAATTCTCTACAGCATGAAGAAGCGCAATACCTCATTCACAAACAGAAAAAAATGTCTGTAGCTGGTATTGAGATGTGCTGGTTGACAACAGAGTAAGCAACTGAACTCAGATAGCAATCGACACAGAAAAGACTCAAACCTTCAATACCCAACGCACATATCTGGTCAAAATGACTACTGTAGATATGCCCGTAGACACGAAACAAGCGACGGAAGATAGTTCGCACGGTTTCCCTAAAGGTGCGAGGGAAAGGTACACCTATTGAGGATGGAAATCCGTCGTAACAGTGAAAAAAAAACCTCAAGATACCTACCTATCTTGTTTGGGAATATAGCCTCGTCATCCAAAATACTCTGCACCCAATTCATCAGCGTGTCAACATATTCCGGAGCGGGAAGTTTCGTAGCGCGTCTAAACCTCACACCATCTTCCCATAGATATTCATACCTATTTGCGCAAAATTTGCGCATGTACACAGCAGTCAACGGGATCAGGGAACAGGTCAACGAACCGAGGACCAGCAGACATAACAGGACACTGCCAAATCCTCCAGAAATTAGGTGGAACCAAACAGTGAAGGAAATAATAGCGAACTTCTTGGGGAATACAAAACTCGGTCACAGTTCCATACAACATGTTCAAATGGTTGAAAAAATCAACCGCTAAACTCCAGTAAACCAGCTGCTGTACTGCAGGAATTCGACTAGAACTACACACCATGGACAGCCAACCACTCATTCACATCCTCGCCCTCAGGAAGCAGAACTGCCATCCTCAAATTTCCCGACCCCTGACATATAACATCAGAATGGAAAGAATCGCGGGGCCCGTCAAGTAAAAGAGAATAAATATTTAGAAAGGCGAGTTTTATGAGTTTGGTCAATTCAGAATTACTGCATCTCCTCACTAATGTAGCTTCTGCATATTTCCGCAGCTGGTATTGTTTCGTGCCTTCTGGTATGTCTTTACGCGGTTTGAACGTGCGCGTTTTGCCTCTGTTTACAATCAGGAGAAACGTGCGAAAATAGAGATAGGAGCACTCCACTCACAAGCCAAAGAACGAAGACATGATGGTCAGATAAAGGAACTTGTAAAGGATTTGAGACGTTTTTGCGGTGATTGCCGCACGTCATCGTTGAGAGACCTAAACTAATCTTATCAAGGTTTCATCTCCTTTTTATTTGTATTTAAATCATGCTTTTTGAATCGAGTGTAAACTGATTTGTAACATATTTTCTGGTGGGAACAAGCTGACTGATTGACTGATTATACCACATGATGAGTAATGCGATGACGAGCTGCATATAATCACCTGGAATGTCTCAGTGGCTCTCTCTATCTATCTATAATCATGGCACCTCGCATCCTTTTCGTGTTTACCTCTGCCAACAAGACATTGACTGGTGGCCATACCGTGAATTGAGATGCCTATCGTCTTGACCGTACTGACACACGAATTCAGGGCTTTTGGCTCTCTGAGGCCGCACACCCTTATTATGTGCTAGCTCCAAATTTCGAGATCGATTTCGCGTCGCCCCAGAAAACATTCCCCGTTGACTCCAACAGTGTTGCCGTACGTTTTATTTTGTCCAAATACCCCGAATTCAGAGTGCTTACATATTACAGGCAGCTACAGATGCCAAGGACGAACATGCGTTAAAATTCCAGACTGACGAGAAAGTTCTGGCGAAGCAAGCTACAGCTAAATCCTTGATTGAAGTTAATGCAAATGATTACGCTGCCATCTTCTTTGTTGGAGGTCACGGGCCAGTCATTGACTTGGCTGCTGATCCGGATTGTGCCAGGCTCATTGAAGCATTCTGGAGTGGAGACAAGTATGTTGCAGCTGTCTGCCATGGTCCTGCGTAAGTTCTCTTGTTTTAGCCATGTTTCTGTGACCCACTAGTGTCTCATCCAGTGCCCTCGTCGGCGCTCGAAAAAATGGAAAATCAATCTTTGCTGGCAAGAAAGTTACCGGATTCTCTAACACGGAAGAGGAGACTGCTGGCGGTGTCAAGGTACTGTGACCCTTGGCGTTTCACACTCAAAATAATTTCTTACGATGAAAACAATGTTTAGTCTGTTCCCTTCCTTTTGGAGGACAAGATCAAGGAATTGGGAGGCGTCTATGAGAAGACCAAAGATTGGATGGTGCGCATTCATATTAATATCTTCGGATACGGTGGATTGACAAGGATTGTCTAATTGCAGGCTCACGTCGTCGTAGATGGAAAGCTCATCACAGGTCAGAACCCTGCCTCTGCGGAACCTCTCGCGAAGAAATTGTCCGAGGCCTTGGCGTAGTGACGTAGAATTCAAATATATGACACAGACATCTGCCAGTCTTTTTTGAGGAGAAATCCGTCCAGTCCATTTTTCGCTGCAATTGCAAGATCTGAATTCTCGTATACAACTTGAGCCATTTTCACGCGTGCACCAGTAGCATTTGGTGTTGGCGACCAGGCAACCTGAATTGATTGTAGACCTGGGTGTCTGGAATATGATAAGAGGCACGAAAGCCGGAGAGAATGATCAAGACATACTGCTGGAATAGCACTGAGAGTACATCGTCTGTGACCTCTTCTGGTAGATTCATGCATAGCAGGCGTGCAGTAGGTGTTGACACCTGCTGGGGTATTGTGGAGGGTGTTTCCGCTTTTGGAATATGTATCGTGAAGCCAAAGTATCCGAATAATGCGACAAGACGTACATAGAGTCTTGTTTGGAGTTTTCGAGCTGTCTTCATCTTCGTCATCGTCTATTTCCATTTCCTCATCAGAGTCATCAGACTTTTCGCGTTTTAACGTGCGCTCGTCGTCTGCGGCACCGCCTTCTCTTGATCGCTTTCCATTTATTTGATTAGACGGTAGACGGTCAGTGTGTACTAGACGCGGGGGGACAAAGTTGGGGTCTTCTCTTCGGAGGGTAGCATGCGACTTGGTTTTTGCATAGCTGATTCGCTGGAAATAGACTAAGTAGAGACAAGCCAAAGAAGGGAGACGTTGGACGCACAAGGGGCTTGTCGTAGAACATCATCCCGGTGCAGGCACGCATGGCGGCAGTGGCGCCTGCGAGATCGGCAAAGACAAGAAAAGCCTGACCACGCATCCTGCCGCTCTTGGAAGCGACGATGTCAATAATTTTTCCATGGGTAGTGAAGAGGGCATAGAGCTGGAGCCTAAGCTCCTCTGTGTTTATCTTGTCGTTGAGATTATTGATATACAGGGTGGAATTGGGCTGGGACATTGGAGAGAAGGAGAGACAGAAAAGTTCCCACGGGAAGAATGAGAGAATAAATAAGGTCTAGCAAGAGCTACTCGAACGTGGCTTCTGGTTTTCTCCTTTCAGACCTAGTCTTTGCCTCTGCCCCCCATGGCTGCCCTGCAACGTCTCTTAGATGTCCTCTCTCCCTTTGTTGCTCTCCAGCATCCCACAGACACACCCAACCCCACCGATTCGTTCCCTCATTCCGCCTACTACAACGCTGGCAAGCTTGACATCTGCATCGTCATCTCTCTTATCGCCGTAATGGCTGTTCTCAGGGACGGATTTAGGCTCTGTATTTTTGAGCCTTTTGCTCGGTGGAAATTAACTAGAGATCTCAGCCGGAGAGTCAAGAATAGCCGCATCTCCAACGGGAACGGACACATCGCCAATGGCAATGGGCATGTGTCTCCCAACGGGTTGGGAAAAACTCAGTACACACGAAAGGAGATGCAAAATATGAATAGGAGTGTACTCAGATTTGCGGAGCAGGGCTGGTCTGTGGTGTATTATTCACTGCAGTGGTGTTATGGTCTTGTACGTCCAGGCTCACCCCCGAGTGGAGATCGGTGTCTTATGCGTCGGCCAGTACATCCACAGAAATCTTCCGACGCGGGTGCTGAACCCCATCGATCTGTGGCTCAACTATCCTCACATTCCGCTTGCTGGCCCGTTCAAATTCTATTATTTATCTCAGACTGCGTTTTATCTTCATCAAATATTGATTCTCAATGCTGAAGCCCGACGCAAAGATCATGTGCAGATGATGACACACCATATTATCACTGTTATTCTTATGTGGACAAGCTATTTTACTAACTTTACTCGAGTTGGCGCTTTGATCATGGTGCTCATGGATTGGTGTGACATCTTTCTGCCGGTAAGTTATTAAGATCTATGTCCCGATCTGTTGATGACGCAATCCTCAGCTCGCAAAGATGCTGCGCTACCTCCAAGTCAGCCAACTTGCCACCGATGCCATATTTGGTTGGTTTTTGTTGTCCTGGCTCGTTACTCGCCACTTCCTCTTCATCTCGGTCATAAAGTCTGCCATCTTTGATGCCCCCAGGCTCATAAAATATGAGTGGTCTGTCGAAAGGGGTCACTTTTTGACAAAAACCGCCTTGGGTGCATTTTGCACACTACTTCTAGCCCTCGAGGTCGGCCCACTTTGCTTTTTCAAGTTTGCCGCCCGTACTTACGTCACTGTGTCCCCAGTTGATGCAGTGTATATGGTTTTGGATGATTTGCCGTGTGGCTTGGCGCGTGGTTTCAGGCAAGGGTGCTACTGATGAACGTAGTGATGACGAGTCTGTTTTTCTACCATATCTGTTGTGGCTTCTACTCAATGAATTTTCCAGTGATGACGAAAAGGAGGACTGACCTTACTAACTAGAACATATAGAGCAGTCGCCTTGTACTGCTCTCTTTCTATTTTTTGTATTCGTGTCACATACCCCTTTCCAACTCTAATGACAACTAATATTTGATCGAATTATTATACTGAGTCACGCACATTTCCTTATTGGACAAGGACTGATGCTCCCGCTGCCCCTTACCTTGCACTAGCACCGCGATTGTGCTCATTACCCTAGAGTCCCCTCGCACCTCTATTTTGTTTGAACACGAACATAATTGACCCGTGAACATCATGTTAGCAAGCTTTATGAATTACTTTGGTGGACGAAAGGATCCCAAGGCGGCTGCAAGGGATTCAATAGTTCAACTCCGACAACAATTGATTTTGCTTGAGAAGAAAGAGGATCATCTGCAGAAGAAGATTGACGACGAGCTTAAAGTAGCCAAGTTGAACGCTGTGTCGAATAAATCGGGTGAGTTTTTTGTTATGTGTAGGGGGCTTTAAAACGTCGTTTTGAACTCGTGTTGTCGTCGTCGGAAACAAGTCGCTACAATGGCTCTCAAGCGCAAAAAAGCCCACGAAAACGAACTCGAACGTATAAGCGGTACACGACTTCAACTCGAAATGCAAGTCAACACACTCGAATCAGCGAACCTCAACGCAGAAACATTAGCCGTGATGAAAAAGGGTGCAGATGCACTTCGGGTGATACATGGAAATTTGGACGCTGATAAAGTTGCGGATACGATGGACCAGATTACGGAACAAAGAGGGATTGCAGAAGAGATTTCGAATGCGATTGCTTCGAATCCACTTGCGAGTCCTGGAGAAGATGTACGTTGTTTTTTTTTTGTTGTGGGTTAGAAGAATGGCTAGGTTTATGGGCTGACTTGACTGGTTTTAGGAGGAACTACTTGCGGAGCTTAATGGTCTAGAGGAAGAGGTTCTAAATGAACGTTTAGCAGGCGCAGATCATGTACCTCTGCATATACCAGCCGACGCTCACAAAATACCAACAAACGGTGAGCTTTTGCTGAGAAGTGTCATTGCCTGTCGCTTAAGTCTGAAAACATTGTCCAGCTCGACAGCCAATGGCAGTCATCGAGGAGGACGAGGAAACACAACTGCGAGAATTACAAGCTCATTTGGCGATGTAAATGGGATCGCATCAAGGATTGCCTCATTCGTAGACTCACTTAAGGGGACCATCAGTGTCTCTGTTTACCGCCAATACCTCTTTTCCTCTCTTACCAACAAGTTTCTATTTCTATTGAACTGTATCATCATATTGATTGAATGGGTATGCAGCAGTACAGAAAGATGTAAAATACAGATAAAGAAACGGGATACTGTCCACTGAAAAGTCTGAGAGGAGATAATCCAGCAATAGGACAGTTATAATAGTATGTGTAGTATGTGGTGGTTATGATGGGGATGGATAGAGACCGGCGGAACGAAGACCGAGGATATGGCGTACATCCTTTGTGAATCTTAAGGAATCGAGGACAGGTAGCAGGTCTAGTAGAGCTTGGTCGGAGGGATCATCAGTCCAGCCCTCGATGGGGATTCCGTTGGCTGGGAGAGGGCGGTCAGGGGTGTAGTGGGAGAGGGGGGGAACGGACCTTGATTGACGTTGTAACTGATGGGGGAGTTGTCGACGAGGCAGACCCGCGAAAGATCCTGTTCGATGATGGATAGATCTTTTGTGTATGAACCGTTGGGTAGCTGGGTGCAGGACTGGGCAGGGAGAGTGAGGCAGTGGATGGTGGAGAGGAGAGGGAAGAACATACATCTCGGAAGAGTCGCTGGACGAGAATGCCTCGGCCTGCATCTAGCCAGTCTATAACTGGATCTGCATATTCCTTCATGGACGCTGTGAATATAACAAGAGTATACCATCCGGAGACCTGCGATGAAAATGAGCAACAAGAAACAGGGAGGAGGAGATGGGGGACGGACGGTGCGAAGAAAAAAGTCGACAAATGGACGCTTGTAGACATGATACTGGGTATTTCTGCCGGCAAGGACGACGTCGACTGTGTGAGCTGGAGAGGGGATGGTGGTGGTTGGGAAGAAAGAAGTTCTGGAAGGAATTGGGCGGGATGTCGAGTGGATGAGAGTCTCGTCAAGATCGAGCACCAGAGTTTTCAATCCGAAATGGCTCCTGCGAGCCGAGTCGAACGGCACCGGGCGGGATGAGTCCGGCCGTGAACGGAGGGCGGCCCATGCAGCGCTGAGCTTGGAGCAGACGAGGCGGACGAGGCGGATGAGGTGGCTGGGCTCAGGACGGGGGGCGGGCGGGCAAGGACAAAGAAGGGAAGTCGGGCGGTTGTGGCGGGCGGTGACGGGCGGAGGGTCCGGGGAACGAGTCTTGCCAAAGCCATTGAGCTGACGAGAAAGATGCCTGAGCGAGTGCATGATGGCCAGATGCAGTAGTCCGTCTATTAATACTTTTACAACATATATCGGAACTGCTCTCCTTTCTCCTCCAGCTCCCTATTCAGCCTCTTCAGGTGCTCTCGGTATATCCATAGCATCACAATAGCCAACCCACTTGTCCCAATGCAAATCCCATACGAGTTCCGGTACGTCGGTCCCCAGGCCACCGGCCACACGTATCTGCTCTTTCCATGTAAGTCTCTCACCCAAACCATTCAGTCCATCGCACTCACGACCCAGCCACATTCCCCAGCTGCGAGAATGCATTCATCAGCGCAAGTGCCACCGCCCTCTTCGACGGTGGCCTTGGGAACGAGTTGCTCATCCATGCATAAAATACTACAAACCCAGCATACGACTGCGCCATGAGGAACCTGCATGCATCAGCTCCAACCTACCCCAATAAAATGGCCACGCCAACCTACAGGGATACATATCGAGCCCCTATACTCATCGTCGAGATCGCAATTATGAACCCAATGATCCCCAAAACAAACGACCCCGAGATATGCCAGAACCGTTCCTCATGCTTGTCAGATGACCTGTCTATCCTTCAGCAAACTCATTCCATTTACCTACCTCCTCCTTTACCTACCTACTCAGCGCAAACGTCACAATTGCGGCAAATACAAATGGAGGGGCACATAGCAACAACGTTACCGTCGGATTGAATCCCATCGTCGCCGACAGCGTTGGAAAATATGCATTGAAGCTCAGTGCAATCACTTGCGACGTCAGTGCCACTGCAAGCCACCATACCTTCCAATCCGTCACCGCCATCACCAACCCGCTTCCTTTCCCTTGTTCCGTCTCCCCCTCGTCTCCCACACCCGCATCTTCTTCCATTCGCTTAATCGCAAGCGCACGTTCCTGTGGCTTCAACCAACGTGTCGTTGTCGGAAAATCAGGTAAAATAAATATCGCCATAGCCGCAACCCCCATCGTAAGCGCTCCCTCAATGTAGAACAACCATCTGGACCCAACATCGTTTTCACTTCTTCAACATTTAGAAATGCCTCGTGCCCACTTACCGCCAAGCTGTGTGTCCAAGCTTCCCCTCCATCCCACTCAAGATCCCCGAAGCTATCAGCGATCCAAATGCATTGCTAATGATATTACCGCAATACAGAATCCCTGTCCTCAGTCCCAATTCCTCGCGTTTGTACCACTTGGACAATAGGAACTACAGCCATTGGATCAGTTTCCTCCGTGACGGAATGTACAACACTACACACAAGCGCTCCGGGAAAAAAGGCTGCTTCCACGAAACCAAGGAAGAAACGCGTTAAAAGCGCCCCAACAAAGCTGAGTCCCTAGTTCAACAAATGAGAGTCAATGAGATAGAGAGATACCCACTTATGAGTTACCCCTGTGGATTATCATCAACCACCAGACATCATGGTTTTTCATGTGCCACTTACCAGTTAGGCAGGAGATCATACCCCAGATGATCATGCACGTTGGGAGGTACAAAGAGGGTTTACCCATCCAGTTGAGGAACATGTTTCTGTAAAGGATTTTTACCATCATCAGCTTTTTGTAAAGGGAGATTGAAAGCACTGACGAAGGAATCTGCATGATGATATAACCAACATAGAGAATGGACAAGATGGTCGGAAACTCTTGTCCTTTGAGTCCAAGATCTCTCTCAAACCCACGCAAACGTGCGGCACTGTCAATCAACATTCAGACACTCAAAAGAAACCACATCATCCAACAACGCTTTACCCCGCATTATTGCGATCAACCTGCATAAACTCGATCAAAAACACCATTTCAAACACAGTTTTCCAGAAAAAAGACATACATAGTTGAGAATGTAAATGACAACCATGATACTCATTCTTAAATCCAATTTGAGCAAAAGTCTTCTTTCGAGTTTTCTTCTTGCCTCGGGACCACCAAACTCTGCATCCTGCGCCTGCTCGATTTTGGAACTGCTCCAAACATCGTTATCGTGATCGGTATTGTGATCGGTATCTTTTTCATTTGGCAGCGACATCACTTGAAGAGGGATGAAAGAGAGGGGCAAGAAAACGGAGGAGAGGGACCGGATTAAATAAACCCGAGATCGGAATTCTTGAGTAAGGCACTTCACCTCTTTTGAATTCGGTTAAAATCCGTCCAGGGCGATCAATAATACAGGTGAATAGGATATATTTTAAAAATAATCATCTCATATATATGGGTGTACATTTATGCGTACCCCACGATTCTCTTTTGGTCGTAATCATGTTGAACCCCAGGCTTGGCATTATGAAAATTGATGCGGGGATATCACATCGGTCATGAGGAGGGTTGAACCATGTGGTGTTTTGCATACCCAAAATAAACGCTCTTAGCCACGACGGCAGAGGTTCTCTTTTATAGTTTTGGGTGTCATCAAGTAGTATCTCTTCCCTTATGTCGTACCACAGGTATATGGTATTTTGAAAGAAAGTTTGGAGGTCTGGTCAACGGACGGAAGAATGAGGCAAGCGTCTCCAGTTCGAAGACGCTATGTCTATAAATAACCAATGATGAGGGTTTTTATTGATCCACATTTTTTCACGGAATTTTAGATCTTGTGATCACAGAAAAAAAAGGACTGGATGAATTTCTCCTCCAAAAGAAAAAAACAACTTGCAGTTGTCTGTGTCATATATCTGCATATTAGAAAGAAACCTGGAGCAAGCAATGCAGGCTGGACAAATCCTTACCAGATGTGTTGTCAAGTAGCTCTTAGTGGATAGGAACTCTTTTTGTGGGCATGACGAGTAACCACAAGGTAGAAAGAGACTCAGTATAATTTTATCGTTTATTTATTTACTATGATACAAGTGTCTGACTAAACACCTGCATCGTACATTGTATTCAA
>Ga0153934_1000016_pt1 | contig 38116 bp, 45 predicted proteins | sample TSNJ018MetaG_FD_104708 | JGI IMG/M metagenome (GOLD analysis project Ga0153934, IMG submission 104708) | Attine ant fungus gardens microbial communities from New Jersey, USA - TSNJ018 MetaG | ecosystem: Host-associated > Fungi > Mycelium > Unclassified | place: USA: New Jersey, Wharton State...
CCAGCCTCATCTTCTATATTGCCATAGGCAAGGGTAGCTGGATTGTAGCAAAAGCTTTGGCTATGGTCTGTAGTGATCATTTTGCAATCAGTTCAAGGATATGCTCTTATAGCAGGGCGGATGCAGCCCGCGAAACTTTAGCTCAAGCTCAAAGTGTTTTTGAGATACATCGTCGTCAAGACGGTTGCACAATATAATTCGGCACTTTCTTCAAGCCACACTAACCTCGATACAGACATACAGAATGCGAAGATAGAGTGTCCTCGAAAACGGGAACTGGTATCATTATAAAGGGTATCCTTGGTTTATCGATCAAACACAGTACCGTACGAAAGAGTCGAACCACAAACCGAGGTGCCAGATACAGTCATCAAGGCGACAGTATTTTAATATGGAGATAGAGGGAGGTAGATATCCTATCTAAGCTAGAGGATCGAAACCCTCCCAATCATTTTGTGAAGGTTTCTTAGCTACACTCCAGGGTGATTGCATAGGTCGGGACGGCGTAAGAATACCTCCCATGCTTGACGTTTGAGATGTTTGAGCCAATGATAATGATTGTAGCGAAGGAGGGGATGGCTGCAAAGGTTGTAGCATAGACGGCTGGGAAGGGACCAAAGAGCCCATGTATGACGGTGATCTGGGCTCCAATGAAATATTGTAATTCGGCTTAGTTGGTTGATTCAGCTTTTGAAATTGAACCTCAGAACTGGGTGGGGACAGAGGCTTAGGTAAGAGAGGTGGTGCAGAGGTCGACTGAGCGAGGGCGCTGAAAAGGTCTTGAGAGTTGGGTGGGGATCTTGTTGACCTGACGCTTGAATTTGCAACTTTTGTCGAGTTCACTTTAAACGATTGTTGAGGTTGGGGTGAATTCAAATGAGAGTGGTCACTTGATATCACAGAAGACGATGCTCTCAAGCGAGGTGACTGTGTTTGAGGGACCACAGACTGAGTAGATAGGGAAGGCTGTGTAAATTTTCCTGAAAGGATAAAACGGATACGTAGCGTACCGTATCAAGAAAAATGTTCTTCCATGCATCATCATCATCCCATGAGGTATTACTGTCTGTATTCTGACCCTTTCCAGAACCATTAGTATCTGCTCTTCCCACAAGGCTCTCAAAATCAACCGCTACGGACGGAAGTATCCCGGCAGAATCGTTGACTGTAGTTGAGGACCTATCTTCAATACGTTGAGCATCGCAAAGGTACTGATTATGCTCGCGTTCTACTCTGTCACCAAGTTTCTTGATTACAGACATAAAGCGTTTAAATTGCTCCACGTTTAGTACTGGAATGAGATGTAATTAGTCTCAACAAAGAACAAAAAATTGACAACATACAAGGTCCCATTGACATTGTCCATAGTTGAGGGAGGACAAGCGTGGCGACGGCTTCTCTGTCGACTTTGAAACCCATGGCTTCTTGAACTGATAAAGTCGCCATCTAGATGACAATGCCAGTCGTATCGCAACCAACGGCGGAGGCAAACATAACTACGGACCATCACGGCTGGCTCATTTGTCCGAGTCTTGGCCAAGAGCGGGACTAGCTTTTGAGTGAGACTTAACTGAATACAAAAACATTGAGAATACCAAAATCAAGGGTAAAGGGAAGACCAAATGTACATACAGTGTCGAGTGTCTTGACCATGACAAGGAAAGTGGCCAGAGTGGCAACTTTGACTGTCAAAACCTTTGTCTTTGAGAAGACAAGCTGTGGGTGGTGTTCAACTCAAAGCTGGAGGATGATAGTATTGTAGCACGAACAGCGACGCGAGGAAAAAGAACACCTTGAACTTCAGCATAATCAATCGTTTCACATAGATCAGGCACGGCTTTGAGCGCCCGTTCTTGCACATCAGCATGCTCAGATTCAAGAGCATTATAAACAAGAGGCAAAACCTCTATTGATTGATAGATCAACTCATGTAGCACGAAGAGAAGGGTCAACATACGCTCTCTGAACACAGTTCTTTCAGTCTTCTCTTGGAGTAAATGCAGATTATCCAACAGCGTTAGCATGTTTTGCGGAGGCTCTTTGATAACGAAGAGTGGTTTCAGACTTGATAACACCAGACTAGCAAATTGGGAGGCTGTCAAGACATTCGAAATCGCAAAGATATTCGGAAGGATATAAGGTAGGAGGTGGGTATCTTTCATCTATCAATGTCAATTTAACCGCTTTGGTGACCCGACGGACGGAGAAAGCTAACCTCCTCGAGAAGTGAAGGAAGAATTTTTCGTACCCTGAGACCTTCAGAGAACCGATCCAGCACTCCGAGCAGACCTCTCATGAAAGAAATCTTTTCTCCCCTTGTTTTAGCTGTGAAATTACTTCTATCCAAGAAGTTGAGTGTTGAGACAGGTAGAGAAGAGAAGAACGAATGTGAAGGTAATGTTGACGGAGTTGGACGTGATGTAGGATGGCGATTGACGAGGGATTGCAGGAGCGCTAAGATTCACAGTGAGGGACGGACTTGTAAGAAGTCACAAGACATAACTACCTTGGAGGTCTTTGTCCAGTCTTTCTATCCCAATAAGAGGTTTTCTCGCATTCTCGCGCAAACTACTCAAGTTCGCATGCGTTTTATATGGAGGCGCTCCTTTACAATGGACGGCAAAAATAAGGCATCCAAGGGAATACATGTCTGAAGCTGTCAGGAGTTGTTCGTCTAATGCATATTCTGGGGCTGCAATCTCAATCTTCAGGAAGCGGGCAAAGCGATCTCATACGCGTTCACGTACCCATGTAATCGAAGGAGCGCTGAATGTATGAAGGGACTCGGCCATCATAAGTCGGGAACTCCCAGCGTGTAGGTCGACCATCTGTTAGTAGAGGAATTGTCAGACCAAGACCAGAGATCTTCCAGTCGCCAGCAGTGTTAATTATGACGCTCTCTGGACATATGTTACTGTGGATCAATTGGGCCGAAGAGTGTAGAAACGAAAGGCCTTTGCAAAGTTGGAGAATGCCTTTCTGGATCTAATGGTATAAATACATTAGTAGCTGCTCCAGGCATTTAGACGGTTGACAATACCCACTTCAACTTCATCAAGCTCAACAATTGACGCGTGCCTGCCATATCCAGGTATAGATAGCTCAAGGCTCGAGAGTATCGGTTCAGTCGCGAAAATCAGTTCGCTTCGTGTTTCTTCCAGGGGCTCGACCATCTCTAAAATGTTCGATGAGGAACGGAACACTTTGTAACCATCAAACTGTGTCACCTAGGATTGAAGGGTGTCTTAACCGTCCCAAAGCAGAGGCCTACTAGGACAGTGAATGTAAGTCTTTTTGACAAACGACAACCACTCACCTCGGCCTTCAAGACTCTTAGCGCCGACTCTCGAACAGCCACTCCCAGTTTCTCAATATCTGCCCCACGTTTATCAAAACTCCAAACCGAGACTCTCTTATTTGTTACTCTGTGATATGCACTCTGTATTTTCCATAATCCTACTGCAAACGTCGGTGTGAACGTAATCGCAAGAACTCCATTGCCTCCAGAACCTGAAGCTATAGTAACAGAAGATGAGGCGACGCCTGGTGTAGTGGGCCTGCTCGAGCTTGCGCCTGGGCTCGGTGATTGACCGATGTTGTAGGATTGGGAAATATTTGTACGAGCGAAGAATGATGTCGCCGCTGCAAGCATGTCCAGGATTTCAGCACAGGAGTTATTTGTACGAATGTGGTGTCTGTGAGGCAAGCGGTGGAAAAGTTGATACAGGGGCAAGTCGATGAACAGGACTGTGTAGATCGAATCATCGAATCATCTTACAGTCAGACAGTTCCGATCATGTAGCCAGAAGATTTGTTCTAACTACTACAGATTAAGTCTTGTATTATTGGATCTTTGATTCTGAAAATTTGCTTGATAGAAAGAAACATCATAGTGAGAAAAAATGATCATTTGGATGAAACACGCGACGACGCCCCATTGGACATATAGAAAATAACGAGACCGATTGAACGTATCATGCCACTGGTACTGGCAGGTAGTCAATCCATCAGTAGACCATTGAGTGTAGGGATGGTTCGGAAAGCGTGGATTCCAGTACAAGAACTAAAGGCTGGGTTTTATGGGTACTACAAGATTTCCGCAGAGTGAATGGAAATTGCGAAGGAGATACGTTGAGGAGACGAACTAACCTGTCATTTAAGATTCCATGGTATTGAAATTCGGCTGCGTCCTTATGGAGACTGGAGATGTATTATAGCATGGTTTTCGAGCTGAACAGGGTATTTTAGAAATGTATATTCGACGTCATCTATTTGGGCAATCAGTAGCCAAGCTCCGGCCTTTCCTCTCACTGGATTCTGTCCTCTTAATCTTCTGTATACAGGCAAGCCTCATCCCACAAGCCTTGATGCGTCCGACCATACAATGGCTCCAGCAACTGGAGCGGTCCGTTCCTCGTCTGAGAAGCACAAGTTTCATCGGCTTGGGTCGAATGGGCTCCGAAATGGCATACAACCTTTTCTCTAAGCAATATAACCAATCACAAGATTCTCGCTTTGTTGTATGTGATGCTCTGCAAGAAAATGCCCACACTTTTCGTGACAAATTTTTGGCTAAATTTCCTGGAGCAAAGTTGGAGGTCGTCAATACCCCTGAGAAGTGAGCATACCACTGATCGTTTCTGTACTAGAGTGCTGATCTAGAAAGGGTTTAGAGCCACTCTGGCTTCCAAGACTATCATTACTATGCTCCCCTCTTCGCCACACGTCAAGCAAGTTTATTTGCAGGGCATCATCCCAGCACTGAAGGGATTACCCTCTCAAGATGTCGCTCAAACTCTCTGCATCAATTCAACTACTCTTGATGTCGATGTTGCCAGAGCAATTGCTACTGATATTAGTAGTATTGGTGCACAGATGGTCGATGCACCCGTATCTGGTGGCAAGTCTCTATCCCATTCACGACCGTTTCGGTTAACAACTATCCTTATAGGTGTTAGTGGAGCCAAAGCAGCTACTCTTTCTTTCCTTGTAGGAGGTACAGAGCAGTCGTTTCAACTTTCACAACCAGTTCTTGCCCAGATGGGACAACGGATTATTCATTGTGGTCTTTCTGGTGCCGGTTTAGGTGCCAAAATTTGCAACAACGTGAGTAACCAAAATACGTCGTCTTGTCCTATTTGACACTTGCACTTCCCTTTTGAAGCTTATCCTAGGTGTACAACAGATTGTGGTTGCTGAGGGTATGCTTTTAGGTCAAAAGCTAGGTCTGGATCCAGCTGTCTTGGCTTCTGTCATCAATAGTAGCACTGGCAGATGCTGGGCATCCTCCGTCAATAACCCCGTCCCAGGGGCTCTGGAAGATAAGTCTGCACCATGTGAGAGGGATTATCAAGGCGGGTTCGTCACAGCGCTTATGTTCAAGGTAGGCTGTTATGTCATCAATATTCCCGATGACATCATGACTGATTGTAATGAACTTGCAGGATATGGGGCTGGCAACCGAAATTGCAAGAAAAAATAACAGTGCATTGCCTCTTGGTGAACTCGCAGAGACACTGTATGGCAGATCAATCCAGGAGCATCCTGAATTGGCAGCGCAAGATTTCTCATGTATCTATAAATATCTCCGATCTTGATCAGGTTCTCAATCAGTAAGCCTCACGTGTGTAATTATGTAATCAATCTGACAGTCAGATTGTGTGGTTGTGTGTTGACACCAGTGTGAGGGTGAGTGAGTCCAGCGGAGTCGGAGGTGTCAAAGAAACTTAGGGAGAAAAAGTAAGATGTAGTAAGGTGTATGGTGAGAGAAGAAGAAGCCTTGAGAGGATGTTTCCAACGCAACGCATCGAGAAGATGCAAGGACGGTCGTTGATCCTTGTCGGCTGTTAATTGAGACTCCGATTACATAACAAAATGACTTAAAGCATCTCATCTCCTTCCCTCCTTTCTCTAATACCCCGTCCTTTGTGTTTCCTACCTTTATCCAAAGTAATGAATCAAAAGCCCAGCGTTATCATTTTTGGTCAGTCTCAACCCTTTCCTCCCTTTCCCCTTCCATATCTTTTCCGTCATGTCGTTGTTTTTGTCCCTCGCATTTCGATCGCCACAATAAATCGCTGATCTTTGCTCCTACCTTCAATATTCAGGCGGTCTTAACACTTGTTCGCGTGCCCTTGCCTCCTTCCTCGTTCCTGTGCAGGGTGAACCTCTCGTTTCTGTGCGCTACCAATCACGCCACTCGATCTTCGGAAAAGTGCTGATGATCCATGAACCATAGTACTTACTAATCGTTGACAAGTACTCCGTCAAACCACCTACCACGTGAGTTTATTGACGGCTCTTCATTTCCATCCTTCTTTCTTATGCTTCTATGATTTGATCATAACGTATCAGCTATATCGGCTCAGAGTTTCCTGCTGTACTAGAAAGGCCAGAGGTGGAATATCGCCAAGTGAACCTGACTGTTCCTGGTGCAGTTTCCTTATTTGTTTCAGCCTAGCTGCTTTCTGATAAGTTCTGCGCTGTCTAGATAGAATTTCCGGGGTCTTTGAGCCTCCTGCTGGGATTCCTCGTTATGAATACGTGTTTGACTTTACGGGCGAAGTTTGGCCGGATCGCTCTGAGGAGGTGCGTGAATCTAGATTTGCCTTTTGCGCGGTCGTTTCTGAATAAACTCTTCGGTTCGGAATAACGTTTTCAACCTTGACCTGCACAGATTATTATCAGTTTCACGTGTCGCATAGCCAGACTTGTTGCTGAAGAGGCTGCCAGACGAAAAGTCAAGGCGTACGTCCGAATTCATCACCCGTTCTACAGAACGCTGGGTAAAGGTCCTCAAGACGAGAAAAGTGGAGTAGAGCCATGGGGTGCTATAGGTCTTTGGTGGCATGAGACGTTGAGGATTATCGGAACTATCAAAGAGTTGGTTTTCTTAGCCTGATAAAAAGTGTTGATTGACAATTTCTTCGACAGGCTCAATCTTGTTATTCTGAGGCCTGGCTTCGTGTATGGTCCATATACGAATTACGGTATCAGTACGTTTCTGTGCTGTCATCTTTCCCATCCGACGTTAATCTTGGTTGTGCATAGTTGCTTCCGCGATCATTGTCTCGTCTGTTTATGGATATCTCAAGAAACCCTTCAAGTCTCTGTACGTGTTTCCAAGGTTGAAGGGACAGTCGATGCTTATGAACGGTTCTTAGGTGGTCACCTGGAAAAAACCCAATGAACACAGTACACGCTAAAGACCTCGCTGGTGCTGCTTGGGCCGCCGCAAAATGGATGGCGCCTTTGGGGAGGAAGGCCGCTAACGACCAGGCTGGTGTGGAAATTCCGTGTCACATCCCATCCAATGACCCCCCCAAGACTGATGAAGCCATTCCGAAAAGCCAGAAGGTTGTCGCTCCAGTCTTCAATGTGGTTAGTAACTATGCATCCTTTTATATGAAAGAAAAATGTTGCTCATTTATTGTAGACTGATGAGACAAATAGTACCCTGCTCAGTGTTGGTGAAACGATTGCTCCTATTTTCGGCACAAGTTTCCAGTTCTTCAATCCACTGACGGCTACTTACATGAAAGTTTGTTGACAAATGCATCTATCAGTTTCATACTGCTTACTATAGACTAGCTGGTTGACGATGGCTATACTGAAGACGCTAATGATCTGCACGTAACAACATGGGCAGAGATGATGAAGAACAGCAACCCTCCAGTCATTCATGAACAACTTTCGGCTTACATGGACAAATTTTCCTTTGACAAGCACACTGTCGCACTCAGCAATGCGAAATTAAAGAAACTGACTGGCTATCAGTTTTCATATCCAATTTTTAACCAAGGGCGTGTTTCTGAAGTTGTTCAGAAATGGAAGGCCGAACGCACTTGGCCTATCCCAAAGTAAAGAACCCTGCTTGAACTAGGCGGAATACCTTCTAATTCATTTGCATTTGTCGCTGCTGTCTAATTCTTAATTTGAGCTGACTCAGTTTTGTTTATCACCTTATCTGCTCCCCTGTTGCTTCCATGTTTTCTCTGTTTGATACTTAATCGTTTTAACTTTGATACTTCTATACCATAGTATCTGCCTTTGTGTTTGCCCGTCCTTGTTGCGCGTACCTTAACACACATATTGATATAACAAGTATTGCGCATTGTTCTCACCGGTGCTGTTAGTCGAAGTACTCTGATCAGAATCGAGAGGCTGGTGGGCGCTCAATGTACATCAACCATCAATGTCGCTGACTTTCAACTGCACACTGTGCAGTAGCAGACGATGTCAAGGACCCATAGTTCTCGCCTCTGGGCTATCTCTCAAATTGAACATGAACATTTGTTGCCTGATGGCACTCCAGATCCCGAGGACTCTGGACCTGCACAACCTGGCGTGGCCTTGTCTTCCATCACCGCAGGAGACACAGTTGTCAGCGAAGAGAGTGAAATCAAATTTGAAGGCCGCCAAGGCGATGGGTGGGCAAGGAATCTAACTGTTGTCAGGCTTTTTTTGTTTGATTTTTCCCGTATTAATGACGAGCGACGGCGGCTCCGACAGATTAGCATGGTGGTGAGTGGTATCTTAGCGAATATTGGGCCAGTGTTCTCATCTACGTGGCAGGTGCTTGTGATAACCACTTGGACTGCGACTCTGGTTAATGACCCGGTCAGATATAGCTGGTTCGCTTTTCATCCTCCCTTGCAAACACTTGCTCTTTGTTTTTTCACATACGGTCTGCGTTCTTTGTCACTTTGCCATTGCCATTACCTATCATTGACATATCCCACTTGAAATTGATCAGGTATTATGACTCTCCAGCCAACCCATCAGGCAAAAACAAAGATATCAGGATTTATCCGCCACCAACGAGCGATATTTTTCTTCGGAACCCCTATTCTCTTTCTCGGAACCTTGGCATCTGTACTGTACAAGATTGAGAAAGGATACCCACATTTCTTGACTTGGCACGCCGTAAGTTTTTTGACTTTTGTCAAGTGGATTTGGCTCAGTGAATTTGGATGGGCAGAGATTCGGTCTAATTTGCTGGATTTGGATGATCATCCAGATATTCCTAGGCGCAGGAAGCGTTTGGAATGGCGGGTCACTTTTCGGCGGAGGCACGAAGGCCAAGGCTGTCTGGAAGTATCACAGGTAACTGCTGTGCTTTCTCGTTATCCGGCTGAAGTCCGTTTTTTCGCACTTAAAATAGGCTGTCTGGCTATCTTCTCTTTGTACTCTGGATGTTTACCATTCACTTGGGTGGTGGCCAGTCTACATGGGGAAGAACGTATACAAGCCAATCAATCCGCCTCTTGGCTTATACCGTTGCTCCCACAGCCCTTGTCATTAGTGTCTGGTCTCGTACTCGGTAAGTTGAACTAACTAAACCATGAAAAAGATGACGAAAGTTTGGTCCAGAACCTCAAAAATGCGATTCTTTTAGATGGCCGAATGCAAAAAACTATGGACAGTTGCATTGGTCCTTACTAGTTTTTGACTATATCTGCTGAGTGGTTTTACTCTAGTTTTGTCTTTGTGAGCTTGCTTGTCATTTGCATTGCATTGCTTTTGCTTTCGAAATATTATTGAAGTGTGTTCAATTTTCTCATGGATTCGAAGTAGCCAGAGTAGGGTCGACTGATTGGCGAGGGACGATGTCGTCCAAGAAACCAGGGAGGAACTGTTCGATCCTTTCGTATGTCGCTGACCATAAAGTTCGCTGGCGGTCTTGTCGAGCATCATCGTTGTCAATAGGAGGAGGCACGAGGATCCCTGTGGCGTTCATCACAAGAATCACATTTTTGAGCGACTCTGGTACCGCTTCGTACTTGAAAAAGCATCAAATTAGATCAAAGAGAAAACACAGATACTGATGGCCTCACCAGTTGGTCTCCATGATCTATGTTCATCAATCCTTCTAGCAAGTCTAAAACCCTTATCCAGAAGACCTTGAAGTCTGCTTTCACATCCTCCTTGACTTCTAGATGCATGAAGGTTTTGCAAAGGAGCGCACAAGCCTTGACCCGGGTCTCAGGTACGCCAAGGGGGTCACGTTGATACGTCTGTGGTTTTAGGAGCTCATCAAGAAGCGGAAATACAACCATATTAAACACATCTTCCACTTGATTCTGATTGTTCTCATCAAAAAATAGATGTGGACCTAGAAGAACACGTTGCAAGTGGGTGATGGCCGTGTGGCGGACTTCGCGAGCTGCGTTCGCTGATTGGCGACTGAGAGACATGAGCAGGGGGAGAATATACTGCCGCCAAGTTCCTGCAATACGTTTTAGCCATCTAAGATAGGTTATCTAGTTCCTGTACTTGATTCACCTTGATCGTGATCTATCTGAGAAGACTGAAGCAAAGGGACTAGATTATCCCGATGTAAGCGTGCTAGGATATCGATAGCTTGTTTGCCACGCTCGATGATAGGGGAGCTAGACCCGACGAATGAGACTTCAGGAGGACGCAAGTCGAGACCTGAACTTACTTAGCTGACGTCAGAGGTTCTACTCTTCGCCCACGCTGCTGATGCTTTTCAGCAGCGAAGCCCGCTACTGCAGCAAAATCATCCAATATGGTGACAAGTCCTGGAAAATTGTCTAGAGAAACGGAAGAACTATTTCCAGAGGAAGTGAGACTAATCGTCAAGTCAAAGGATAGCCGTGCTGCCTCTGAGTGAGGTAGAGTTGTCCTGATCATTGCGAAGACAAGATTCCATTCGGTTTGCGATCTAGATATCTCTTATTCAGTCGATCCCTGCTTCGTGTTTCATCAGCCGTACCTAATGACATCTCGATGGTTTCGAACAATGAGGCTAACACCGGATGCTACCTGCTCTCCTACAGCATTTGAAACGGGGGCAGGAAGCCCAGCGAGCAAATCAAATGAGATATAAATCTGATCACGGAGGGAGGTCTATATGTCGCTAACAGTTAGTAAAAACCCTGAAGGTATATTAGATCTACCTTCTGCGCTAAGATACGACATAGTCGCAAAAGGCTGACGACAGCACGTTCAATCAATAGCACACTGTACTGGGTTGGTGTTGACAATAAGGCGGAAAGATGCTCGAAGACAATGGGCCTGAATGTTGTGAATCACTTATTCGGTCTCAAATTACAGAAGAACTCACCAGAGGTCTTCTATATACTGTGATGCTTGACAAGATATACTGACCATAGTCTCCAATAGAAAGACTGAAGCTGGGTCGTATGGTAGCTGGTATTCACGATTGTCCGGCCCAGGTGAAGAATCGTCAGATTGCAGCTGAAGCTTGGCGACAGCCCTTTCGTGTGCTAATGCTTCGAGCGCACGAACCGCAGCCACCATTGCCTCGGGATCTAATTGCCTGAAATTCGTCAGGACTAGGAGACGGACCCAATTGAAGCGGGGCACACGTGATTTGACTGTAAAGTTCTTCCAGTCTGCAAGAAGTAATGCAATCGATCGCACAGAGTGTGTTTTCCACATCAGTTTTGGTTGCTTCTGGAACCAGCATTTCCGAGCTTGCGCTGTACGGCGTCATGAGATAGGATGACAACGCTGATAGTAGACCACCCTCATTTCTTGGCTGTGCTCGCGGTGGTTGACTACCACGCAAGGGTATCATCGTCACGCCTCCAAGGAAGTCTTCCATCTGTAACATCCTTGTCGGGAGAAGTGAATGTAGGAAGAGATTCTGGAACATCTCGAATATCTAATAAAATACTTAGCTATCATTGTAGATGGAATGGGTTCACTCGCTTACTTGCGTCCATCCTTCCCGGAGTGCATTGCCATTGCCATTGACAATGTTGAAGAGCACTACGGCTGCCAACTGACCCTTGAAATTGGTACCAAAGTCTACGGCAAGTTTTGACACCGTGATAGACTGGCCTTCAACATCAACAACAGGGTAGTTGGGAACACTCGCTGGTAATGAGTCCGAGAGGAGGCTTGTGGCCTGCGATAATGACAAGACGACAAAATCAAAGACATCTGGCAGATGGAAATATCCAGCGAGGGTAGCACATTGTCGGAAGCCTGTTATCGCTTTCTGGATAAGGTAATCGTCGTCGAATGTAATAAAGGCGTGGGCGATGGCTGAAATCACAGACCTCCAGACTGACTTAAACATTTGGACATCGAATAATTGTGTATTAGAAACCATGAAATCACCCGCATTCCGTGATCTTGCCAAGAGTTCTTTCCATGCATATTCAAAGCCTAATTGGCCTGTATGTTCTTCCGGCATGACGATTTCCCTCTTGCGAATTGAGTCATAGATATTTTGCTGTAGTATTTCGTGAGACAGTCGCATAGGAAGGCCCCTAACAGACAATGAACGTACCAGAAACTCTGAAGAAAAATCTGATCCGTCGTTAACTCCACGTAAATTCCGCTGATAATCCTCGATTGTCATCCTTTTCTAGCAAGAATGTTGGCAATAAGTCAGCCACATCTTGTTGATTCTACTCACCCTGATTTGGGGGTTATGAAGGTCAGTGTTTAACAAGATGACAGAGTAGGCAAGAACATAGACAGCATCTTCACTCTTGATCTCAGCTGAGACACCATTCAGATTGGATTTTATATTGGATCACGAGACACTCACCAGGACCGGAGGCAAAGTAAATTGAAGCAAAGGTTTCTGTGATTCGTGAAATCTGCTGTGATTCACCAGGTAGTCGGAAGCTCTCTAGAAGTTCACGCATCGCATCGGCGACACCTTTCTGCTCTCTGTCAGCTATGTTATCCTCAATCTATCTATAATAAACCTCACATTTTTGAAATCAAAGAGACCGATGAACGCTTTGAGAACTTCGATGTTGTCAGGTTTTGATATGTACTCTCCCAGCAAACGTTTGTTGAGTCTTGTACACCCTTTCAAGAATTGTGCTAGACTTTGGGGTTTGGAAATTTCAGAGGGATCATTATAGATGACACGGTTTTCCTCGAGGAAGGCTAGCCCACTCTTGGGCTTGTTATTAAACATGTTGGCACCAGTGAGAATTATCTGTTTTTGTGATTTAGCCTGGAGCAGAAGCTCAGGAGATGGGAAACCCTGTGCTCTCAAGTCAGCATTCGAAATTCAATGACAATCGTCTGCAGCCCTACACTCGGCCATTTTTCTGTAGCCTTATTGCTGAGTGTGAGTAGATGACGAATGAAGTATGGATAAACATACACCCTCAGCTCGTGCCGCCATATTATGGACAAAACTCAGGAGCAGCTCCAAGCAAAGGACCTGTGTGTTACGTTGTTGGAGATCAGGAACGTTAGCATTACTGGATTGAACAGACTAGGTGACCTCCGATCAACAGACCACTAATGAACATCAAATAACGCTCACGGTAGTCAAAAAATCAACGAGGCGTTCGAACAGGTTCTCGCAATTGATGTCACAGTCGTAGTTTGTGTACAGATCCACCATGAAACTTGGGTGGTCAGATATATGATTCAATGTTTCAAGAATGAGGTCCCTCATTTCGCCTCGAGCAGGTGGAGCGTGCACTCTCGGCGTAGGAGCATGCGCTTTGTCAAAATTCGACGTTATTTCACTTGTTTCTGATGTAGCCAGCGTGCCTGGCCTTGGTGAGGGAGACTGTCCCTTTTTCAACGGTCTTCCACTTTGGCCAGGGAGAGGAAGAACAAGTCGATCGATGGTAAAGGCCAGGAAAAGTTCCTGCTGAAGTTTCAAGTGCTTGCGCATGTGAAAAAGTATGGTGGATATTGTGCGAAGTGTTGACTGGAGGATAGTCATGTTCTCAGAGCGTGCTAGTTGGAACAGGAATTTGGAACCTGGGTCGACAATGAGGGCTTTGAGAGAGGGAAATTCAGCAATGACGGTTCCAGATTCTTCAAAAGCAGTGTTAAGTACACCGAGGGCAACAAGCCGTGTTGAGTCCGTGTGTTGTTGATCATTGGGGTCCAACACATTAACCAAAACACGAAGAAGTTCTAGAATGGATGGAAGCCCAACTGTTGGAGGAATAAGATCCAGTTCAGGCCGCTGAAACGGACACTTACAGGCTGTTCGGGACTTGGTACGATCAACTCCAGTTTCAGGGTCTTCTGTTAGATGTTTGGCTTCAGGAGCGATTTCTTGCTGATCTCCTATCACTTCATCCTCTTTGGTCTTATCGGCAACAACCTCCCCTTCCGCTGTTTCCACTGGAATTTCCGACACTGTCATCTTAATCTCGCTTTCCATTGGTTCATCACTTGCAACCGCAAGTTTCTCTTCCTCATCACGAGGATCCAGGACATACAATCGGGCAAAGACCGTTCGCACTACTGAATGCATTACGTTTTCCGCAGATCGACGAAGTAGCTCTACGGCAAGATGAAACGGGGTCAAGGAACAACTGTCATAATGACTTACCACTGAGCCTCATTTGACAACAAGTAGTAAGGACTGTCTCTAGCATTTCACATACTTCCACGTCTCCGAGGCTTGAAGCAACATCTCCACACAGACAATCATAGATTACAGTCAATATCTTGAACAAAACAACCTCATCCCCCGATGTGTCGCTGGTTTCAAATTTACAGTGTGACACTGTACTGCTGAGTTCCACTAGAGCTTGATCAAGTGACCGAGAATTAGAATTGATGAGTCCGCAACTAAAGAAACTGTGTAGAGCAGATAATGCCGCAGAGGTGATCGGACCTGTGGATAGTGGAGAACGAAGAATAGAAAAGAAAGGATTTAGGAGTACTGGGAGGTCCACATTGTCAAAATCTACAGGACAATGCATATAGGATCAGACCCGCTTCCTGAGAAATGTCTGATTTACCTGAGATGCCCTTGATGATCCTCTTTAATTCTTGAAAGTTACGCATGAGTTCAGCTTCTATGCTGCCTTTTGCAGACATTCCGATGTTTGTGTGAACAGGTGATGATATTCTGAGCCCTAGATTACTACCAAGGACGTCCGAGTCTCTTGCGCCGATGTAGCGCATCGGAGACGCCCAGCGCGAATTTTTGCGCATGACGAACATGACAGAGAGAATTTCTGAGTAGATAACATTTTTTATGCAGGAATTTCTCCCGTCTTTGGGTCGGATGCTGGAGGGTGTCATTAAAAGGACACGTTTACCCATTGCCAAATCTGGACGTGATATTGATGGCCCTGATTTCGGGATTAACAAACGACATAGCATTTTTGTATTAAAGGTTAAGTCTACTGGCCAGAACTCTCGCCTGCAGATGCTCTCTGTGTCATCGCAGCTTGGCCAGCAGCCGTCGCTGCCAACCGCGACCTCTTGCGTTCGGCCTCTGAGAGAACAGTCATTGAGAATCAGAGGAGTGAAAATGACGATGGACAACTGACCGGCCTCTTTCTCTCTCTCTATCTCTGAGACAATCGCTTCAATTTCTGCCAGTTCCATGTTCTTTAACAAAATGCATGAGCCGAACCAGGAATAATAAACAATGACTTGACGTACCGTCACTTTACTATATCCTTCCATTACACTAATTTCTATGTTCTTGGCTCCAGTCTGAACTACCTCCAGTAAACTCTTGACAGTGAGCTTTATGCTCTCATCTCTTGTCATGTCGTCCCTGTGGTTCTTCTCGAGAAACTCTCGCACAGTCTTAGATGATCGTCCAATGGCGTTGGCCTAATAGTGAAAGTAAGAGTCTGCTGTTATCACAAACAAACCGACTGACCTTCCAAGCACTATAAATTCCACTTGGTTCTGTCTGGTACAGTCTAGGCTTATTGTCATGCGGATCGAATCCGACTATGAGTGTTGAGATACCAAAAGGTCGGACGCCTCCAGATTGTGTGTACCGCTATCTGACTTGAGTCAAAATGAAATGACAAGGATGAAAGGACTAACTTGCTGGATACCGGCAATATGTCTTGTAATATATTCTACTGTGACGGGATCTTCAACGGTCAAACGATGGCTTTGGCACTCCACGCGTGCTTTATCAATGAGGACACGGCCATCAGCGGTCAAACCTGGAAAAATCTTTGAGCAACGTCAGAGGGCATGCAGAGTAAATTGTACCTGCAAAAGCCAAGCAAACATGGTCATCTAACATTACCACCTTCCTCACTGTGCGCGGATCTTGAAGTTGCAGAACCGACTTTTTCTCAACACCAAGCACAACTACATCTTTGCCTCGGACGCCGACCTTGATGATAAAATTTGGTGAGGTGCAATGTTTTGAGCTACTGAACTCACAGCACATGTTCCTTTGCGTACGGCCTCAAGTGCATACTCGACCTAGAGTTACTATTAGTGTGCAACTTGATTTCTTGTAATATAGTTTATCCACCTGGAACAAATGGCCATCGGGGGAGAAGACGGTAAGGGCTAGATTCAAATTTTCAATGAATATACAATGATTGTAGACTGAACGAACCTCGATCGTAGGATCTAGACATGAATCAATATAGCAATATTACCGGGACGCGTCACATTCAGAGTTCATCTATAGCTTACGTCACTATCACGTGGTCATGCCTGAAGGAGCCGCGAACCTGATATCTAGTCGTAATATATGTCAGACGAACTGGTATGTGGCTTTTGCTCGCAAAATATTCAAGCTCTCGCGTTATCTCAACGAGAAGATCACTATGAGGCTCACTTCCTTGCTTTTGGCAACGAAAGCGTTACTACTGGAGTCAGCGCCGAATTGTCTCGACAGAATGCCACAGGGAAGGATAAGTTAAATCATAAGCCTTGGAAGAACTTGGGTAAGAAACTCGAGAATGATGTGTTTTGGTATCCTTCCCTCGGTATTCCACCTCCTCGCAATTATACGCCAGGTGATATGCCAATGCTTTTCTCTCCTAGATCTAATCGAAACTCCCACACACGCACAGGTCTCATACCATCCATTAGACAGTCACTAGATACGCTTTGCGACAATGGGAAGGTCATAAAGGCAATCCTTTGTCACGAGAAAGTCGTTCATATCAGCAAGGAGTTTTGGGATGCGCAGTGGGGATGTGGGTAAGCACCTGTTTCTCAAGTTTCTATGGCAGTTCTTGATACGCTGGCAAAAAAGGTACCTCAATTTCATGATGCTATGCACTGGTCTTATGGAACAACAACAACAACCTCTCTATCTCTCGCTGCTCAATGCATCTCCTAGTCCAAGCGTACGCAACCTTCAGCTCTGGATACAGTCTGCCTGGGACGACGGCAAGACACTTTACTCCTCTCCCTTGACAAAGCTTGACATTAAATCAGGATTCGATGACATTGGTCGCAATGAGCTACAAGATAAGATAATTGGCACAAGCAAGTGGATAGGTACCGCTGGTGCGACAAAGCCATTAACTAGCCTCGACCTTGGGTCTTACGATTGCTAGAAATTTATATTGCTCTGTCGCATCGAGGAATACCGTAAGGAATTGCCGTACATGGAATGAAAAGTTTCTAATCGATGACTTAGAGCTGAATTAGTAGACTTCGACGAGTTTCAAGACCAAGAAAACTGTAAGTTCCATAAAGCTTCGTATCTGTTTTCCCAGCTAAGCCGCATGGGCCAACAGGTGCGGCTGCCGTCATTCAATGGATGATTCAGTATTTCAAGCCCCACGATCCAAAGAGAGCGAAGTACACAAGTGTCAACGATGTGTTGGGCAAAACAAGTCCTATTTCTGCAACGCATTTGATGCCGGTCATCTTACAACATAGAGGTCACTCTCGAATCATAATTGGATATGAACAAGACGTTGACGGCACTGTCCATCTTCTTACCTTCGATACAGGACGGTGAGTCCATGTCTTGACTCGAACTACAGCATAATCTCACAACATTGCAGTATCCTCCCTTTCGCACTGCGTAGCCTTGGAAGGTCGTCTTACCATGCCCTACACAGTGATAATGGCTCAAAAGAAACATCCACAACTGGATCCAGCAGCACACATACTGCAGAAACTCAGGTGGATGATGATCCGGTGGCTAACGCTCACAAGAGGCCCATTACATTGGCAGATCTATTGACACCCTCGGAAAAAGAACTCGCCAGGGAACAATTGTTCCTGCCTGAGAAAACCCAGAACAATCAAGAGCATGGTAGAAAGGCAAATTTCATTTCGCATCTGAAATTTAAAAAGAAAAAGGATTCATCCCACAAGTCTGAACGTAATTCTGGACCAGATGCTCATCAAGTTCAGAAGGCTTTCAAACTGACATCGCATCAACTTAGGTATGTGTCTCCGACGTTCAGTTGTTTTAATCTCTCATTTTCGATACCAGCTCGAATGCAGAATATCAGGTGTTATATGTTCCTCTGCGAGCACCTCTAAGCGAGGAGGAAAGATTAGCCCGTAAAGTAGTCAAAAGTCAACGAATCACTTCTATCCACAGGGTTTGAACGGCTCAGCTAGAAATGGTGTATACATGGTAAATCAAGCTGGGAAGTCATAGCTATATCCCTACCTTGATCTAGCCAAGATGATTGAGGTGGAAGGTCTAGTGCAGCGACAGCACTGCGAAGAGCTCGCTCCCAGGCTTCTTCTACCTTGTATCCTCCACCGCGCATGATTCCTTCTCTGTCCTTTCTCACTGCTTCACTCAAGAAATCGTGATACCCTTCGGGTAGCATTGTGAACTTGTCTGCGTAAGCATAGTAGTTGTCTTGTATTGCGACGTGTGGCACGTCGGGTATATTGGTGCTCCGTGCCGCCCTCGATCTCAGCAACTGCGAGTTGCTCATGATTTGGGATGATACCGAGCGTGCTTGACTGCGTTTTAGAGCATTCTTTCGTGTCTGTTTGATTACCTTGGCAGCATCCTTGTTACTGGTTTCTAATTTATCAATAATTTCTCGTTTCCCTTTCTCTCGCTCTTCGCGTTCTTCCTCTTCCTCTCTTTTGAGTTCTTGCGCTCGGAACTCTCGTTCTCTGCGCTCTGCGTCTTCCTGCTCTTTGAGCTGATGAGCATAAGCTTCATCACGTTGGATATTGAGTTCGATAAGGGCTGCATTTTCTGCTCGATATCGAGCTATCCGAACTTCCGTCTCGGGGATGTCGATGTCATTGATGAGATTGAAAGCTGAAATACTGTCAAGGTCTTGATCACAAGATGGGTAAGGGACAATAAGAGCATACTGATATCCTCGACTTCTTCAAGGTAATCATTGTATGAACGGAGGTCTACAAAATCTTCTTTCCGTTTATTGAACCTGGACAAGAAAAAAACCAATATCATTACAACAGTTTTTGCGCATTTGCGAAAAAGATCTCTCAACTCTTTGGCCATTCGTCGTCGTACGGCAACTTCCTTCTCCACTCCCAAGTCTTCAAACGTTTGTGGTGTGAACGCCAACTTGCGTAAGACTTTGTTACATAGAGGACAAGGTGCGGGACCTAGTGTAAATAACCGATCTATACATGATTCACACCTACAATTAAGAAAAAAAGGAAGGATGACTTTTGACATACCAACAACGAGTGGTCAAGATTACTCACATTTTATGATAGCATGAGCTTACTAACAAGCGTAATTTAGGATTCAAGTATCGGTCACTCTTACAAACGGGACATTGGTCTTCCATTGACTGGCGAGCGATGAGGAAGTCGTGTATATCGGTCTCAGTATAGAGAACCTCACAAAGTATTCTGATACTCTTCCAGAAGGGTCTTTGACACCACCTCCGAATATGGTCGTCGAGGTACTCTGAACTTGCTGAGGAGTCGAGGAACGGGTATGAACAGACGTGCCAGCTGCAGACTTTTTCACTGTTTTGCCTTGGAGCCAACCTCCAGCGTTTATACGAGAAGACATTGAAGAGTAAATCAATAATCAGTACTTGAGCAAGGTGGAAAGACGTTTATACGTTTATTTGTCCTTGATTGACGTCTCCAAGATCCCTCTAGATAACACTCACGACCAGACCATACTAATCGCTGGGAAAGACATCTTGTTATACGTCATAATCATGAACTCTTTCATCATCTGTTAACAACGCAGAAACAAAGAAAATCACACCTAATTACTTAAGATGTTATCAAAAATGAATTGGAGAAATTCTCCAATCAAACAGTCAAAAACAAAAATGTCCTTGTAAAAAAAACGAACGGAATTTTTCAAGCTCAAAAAAGAGCCCACGCATAATCAAAGAAGGCTGAGAGAGTTAGAACAAGGTGAAATAAATGAATAGAAAGGATTGTCAATGGTCGGAAAGTTACACACACAGAGAAAAAGAGAAAGATCCGATATAAGAATAATAAAAACGAGGACGTATCATAGCTTTTTTTAACCCCCCACACGGATCACATCATTGCAAAAGACTGTTGATCGCCAGAGGCACATTATATCCAGTTTTCTCAAGGGCTTGAACAGCCTGTTCCCTTTCAAATCCCATTCCAAGGATTTGCACCACAGCCTCATCGTCATCAGGAGCCGATGTCTTTATCCCTGACCCATCAGCCGGTGGCGGAGGAGGAGAAGAAGATGAAGAAATCGGTGTCGCGGGTGGGGCCAACGTTTCTTGATTTTTATTCTTCTTCTTCTGCTTAAACGAAAATAGCATCTACAAAGACAAAAAATAAATAAGAATCTCCCTGACCCTTGCAACAAGCGATAATCAACACTTACATTCAACCTAGAATGTTTCGTACCAGACTCCTTCAACTTCTCATGGCTCTCTTTGGACGAAGTCGATTTCCTGGGCACAGGGGAAGTCATACGACCAGAAGGTGACGAAGGACGAGGACCAGGAGATGATGTTCGATTCACCGAAGATCGAGGAGACGAAGCATCAAGTCCTCTTGGTGACGTCGGAAACAGCTTTGAAGACGACGGAGTGTGAGGTTCCGGTTCTTTAGAAGAGGTAATGTAAGACGGCTCAAAGCTCAGATTGGGATTGGTATCAAAAGAGGCAAAGGCATCATCAAACGAGGTAGACTTGGCAGCCTCTGGCCGCGCTTCAGAGCCATTCGGTATCGGGGTAGACGCCGTTCTTTGCTGAGTAGCGGCAGCCGGAGCGGTACTTGAAGTCGCAAAGATATCATCAAAAGTCGACTGTACAGGAGAAGTCACCATCTGCGGTGCTGAAGACGGGACCTGAGTCTGCGTTGAGATAGAAGAATCCACCGTCGTCGCTGGTTGAGGGAGAGACGATACCTGTGTCCCTCCAGCAGCACCAAAATCGAAACTGTCTTCAAAACCTTCAAAAGTAAACTGAGCCGGCGTTGCAGAGGGAGGCGAAGAAAATGAGCCAAGCGCCTCATCAAAGGCATTGACACCGGCAATATCAGTAGGCTTGGAAGATGTTGGAGATTCAGTCGCGATGGGGTGATCAAAAGGACTGGACGATGGCTTGGACCCTTCTGGTGACAAAGCACCATCATGAGCTTGAGCAGAGGCATCAGACATATCACTCGAACCAAATATGTCATCAAACGAAGACTTGATCTGATCTTGAGAATCAGTGACGATAGGTGACGGTATCGTTTCCCCGGCCTCGTCTTTCGCTACTGGGCTCGTAACCCTATCTTTTGCCTTTTGAGCCACCTCAGCCAATGGAGCATCATCATCATCATCACTTTCATCGCTATCGGATTCATTGACCTCCAGTTCCTCAAGTCTTGTATCAAGGTCCGTCATAGGCTGCTCAGGACCTTTCTTCTCCGACCCAGCTAAAGCTACATCACCGAGCAGTGATGAGCTACTCGGACTATCTACAACAAGATCTGGGAACCTCGCATTGGCCGCATCAGCGAGATTGTCCGAGCTTTCTGGCGGCGGATCATAGTTAGCCGTCGTCGAAGGAGTTACAAAATGTTCAGTGCTGGTAGAAGTCGTAGGCGAAGCTGGAGCTGCTCAATTCTTCAACACCTTGCCGACAAAAATTGACAAATGTGATCACTCACGTATGTCCATGTCTTTCAGCACTGAATCATCGTGAATCTGAGCATCAGGTTTGGAAACCTGTTCCTGAACAGGGGCGGGTTCGACTTCTTCAACACCAAAGAAATTATCCAACTTCGACTGAGATTCCGACTTGGTTTGGTCGTTCTGATCTTCCACTGGCACAGTCAGACCAGAACTACCAAAAGGAATGAAAGGTAATTGAGACTGGGGGCTGGAAGGACCTGACATGGCCAATCGCTCAAATGGATTATTACTTTTGGTGGTTGAGACAGGCTCAGGTGAAGCCGGGAGGGGCTGACCGACGGCTCTATCAACGGTATCCTGCGAGAGCACTCGAGCCGAGTGTGGTTCTTCATCAAACTGAGCAATTTGATCTTCAACTTCTCCCGTTTCCTTGATAGCGCTCTGAACCTCGACATTAGCCTCCTCCACTTCTTTCTCAACTTTGATCTTCTCCGCTTCCTTGGTCGCTAACTGCTTCCGCGCAATGGCAAGCCGGCCTTTCTGTTGTTTTGCTTCCTTCTTAAGCTTCTCAACCTCGCCTTTGAGTTGTTCTGCCTGCTGTCCAGCATCAATCATACGCTTATGGAGATCCCTCACTTCTTCCTTATCACGTAGAAACGCCTGTTCAATCTCCGCCTTCTCAACACGGATAGCACTGAGGTCACTCTCCGAACGGATCAACTCCACTCTGTTTCTCTGGATCTCAGCTGACTGAACAGCAGAACGCTCCTTGAGCTGCGAGAGTAATGCCACCTCAGTCTCATAGGCTGCCTTTGCGGAGGACGATTGAGTTTGAAGCGCTATAAGCTCGGCAGCTTGACTCGCAACTGTGCTCTCCAATTTTGCCCGTTCAACTTTCGTGCTTTCGAGAGCCCTGTTCGTAGACTGGAGCTCGTTTCGGACATTCCCAAGCTCGGCGCCCTGATCATGAATGGAAACGGAGGTAGTATTGGGATGGTCTTCGTGCTCTTCCATGAGGTCAGAAGGGGGATTCGCTGATAGGACGTTCAGAATGCATCAAAAGTCAGCAATGAGATAAACCACTTACTTGGGCCGAAAGGTGACGAAGAGGCAAAAGGATCCTTTATAGTATTACGTGGAGGTATAGGTGGGACAGCAGTTGCACCAGTGCTTTGAGGTTGGAGCACAGACATAGTACCAGTAATCTGTGGTGACATAGCACCAGTAGCCTGAGGTGAAATAGCTGATGCAGGTGGTGTGTCATCGAGATCCAAAAGATCACGAGGAGGTTCAGGCTGTGAAACCTGGAAGACAGTTGCTTGTTTTCGCAGCGAAGGTGGTATCAGAGAAGGTGGTAGTTGAGCAGGTAACGGCTGGCCAGCTAGTCTCTTCCTTATTAGATGAAATGCAATTGCAAATCCATCGCGCGTCAAACGACCATCGCCATTGATATCAGCCAAATCCCTAGTATATAATCAGATAAAATCGTCAAGTCAATAGCGGAACGAACCATATCTGTGCGAGAACCTCGCTGGGAAGCTGCGACTTTAGCATGAAGGGAACAGCAGTTTCCCCCTCGATAAATCCAACATTCTGCTTGTCAAGTTCTCCACTGAAGATGGCGTCTGCATCGGCTTTTTCACTCGGACTTACATCCCAAGCGTCCCTTCCAGTTTGTACGACAGAAGTGGGCTTAAAAGGAGCTTGGGAAGGACGAGAAGGAAGACTTGGGGCACCGAACTGAGAAGGACTAGCATGGTCTGGAGCAAGGGGTGAACTCTGACCCGTATATTGAGGCTGTAGTCGACTAAAGTTACTGCCGACGGGACTCAAGGAGCCACTGCTGCCGGAAAAATGAGCTGATTGGGAAGGAGAGGTGGTAGTTGAAAGACCTCCAGCTTGTTCGTATAGACCAGGTGGGAGTGTCGTCGGCACGAAGGAAATTTGCTGCATCATCAAGCCCTGGATGAAGTACATAGCAATCGTAAAGTCAGTAATGTCCAGGGCACCACGATCACGCGTGTCTGCAAGGCTCCTTCATGATATCATTCAGGATGAGGCTTCAGGAGCGAAAGATAAACTTGCCAGACTTGTGAAAGTTTGTCATTGGACAGTTGGGATTTGAGGAAGATATCCCGCGCCTTGTCTCCTATAGATCCAACAAGCGGTGAGCTTCGTGAGCGGGAAAATAAAAACTGGGACGTACCATTTAATAAACCATTTGTGGGACCAGAACGATTGAATATATTCTGGAATTTGATCTTATCTTGGGGAGAGAGTGGAGGAAATCCTGGAGGAGGAGATTTAGGAATAGACGCGCCCGTGTCCTGCTGTGGGATTGAAGTGTAACCCTCGATGACTGCCAGTGGACCCGCTTCACACACACCAAAGTCAATACAGCTGGTTGCGGAGAATACCCGGAAATTGGAACTCACACTTCGTCAACAGGGTAGGGGATACTTTGGAGCCCTTCTGGGCGTGTCCGATGAGACGAAGCGCTTTCGCAGTTCCAGTCTTTGAGAGCCAACCATTATTCTCCTCGTCCGCAATACTCCAAATTTCTCCCAGCACGGATCCCGCTAACTTTGCTCCATTAAATACTTCGACAGCAACGTCACCTTTCAGGATACCTTGCTTCGGTTTGTCAGCCTTGGAGAATATCTGGTTGACGAGATCGAGCTCAGCAGGGGAAGCTCTAAAAGATGCGGACATGATGTCCGAACGGAGGGAAGTAATTGGTACAAGCCGAAAAGGCGTCTTATTAGACCTTCCCACGCTCAACCGATAATGAGACCGCACTGGAATTACCTTCGTCCTCAAACACGCTAGTACCCGCGAGCATGTGCTAAGCTCTGTGACTCTCTGGAGAGCTTAGGCTTTGACTTTAGGATCTACACTCACGGAACTGCGGCGATTTTCCGAGAACGGGGCTGCACAGGTCCGAAGAGGACGCTCATTAATATAAATGCACGTGATTGTAACACATTCGGTTCAACTTTTGAGGATCGCGGTCTCTGAACTTACTTCTCCCATAGAGTCCAGCCACATTCATGGAACAAGTCACCTCATCTCTGGCCTCCCGCACACCTGCCAAGTCAAATGTGCAGAACTCAACCCAACAATCAGCGGGGAGTGTCACAAAACGGTGAGATTTCGAACTCGAGTTGCAGATGAGTGGGAAACCCATAGCAAAGAGCAGACTTTCTAATGAACTCATGACCTTGATGGTATGTTTGAGACATATGTGATGCCGCGACTGTAGCTTACTATCTCCTCCAGATGTCTTCTTCTCCCGGCATCGTGAGTGGCCACTCGAAAAGTGTTATCTGTGTCGCTAAAGTCGAATGATCAGTCTGCTTTCCCCAAGAGCGATGGGAATTTGTTTGAATGGGCTGGGACAATTGAGGGCCCAGCAGAGACAGTGAATATTGTTCATTCTCTTGTTTGAAGACTGATGTTGATTGAACTAGATTTACGCCGGCCTTGCGTTCAAGATCTCGATTTCTTTTCCCCCCAACTACCCATATGTTGCACCCACCATCAAATTTGAGACACCATGTTTTCACCCCAACTTTGATATCAACAGTGGCGGTATCTGCCTCGATATCCTCCAGGTAGATTGATTAAATTTGATAGATGTGCTCCACTAAAACAGCATATCCTGATAGGACAAATGGTCTGCCGTGTACAGCGTCCAAACCATACTTCTGTCCTTGCAGTCTCTACTCGGCGGTGCAGTAAACCTTTTCCTTGCGGGCAAATAATGAGTTGACACAACCTCTAGAACCTAATAACAACTCCCCTCTGAACCCTGAGGCTGCGTCTCTCTGGGACAATCCTGAAAGTAGGTTTAGATCCATCAGATTCATTGTTATATCTGGGGTGACGGTGGCTATTACAGTCTTCAAGACACAACTCATGAAGCACTATCGTCCGATCAATAACGACTCTGCATAACAAGTAGACATTGTATAATCTAACTTTTCCCATCCCTTGGACAGTCGTCGTTATAATACTCTTACATGTTTTGACCGGTAATTTGCATGTATCATGGATTAAGCATCTGGGATGAACGTCAGTCAAACTGTTGAAAATGGCGTGCCAAAGGCCAGGTAGATCAGGTATTCGATGCGTATCAACAAGTGCTTTGCCCGCCTCCATTTTTGTACACTAGGAGACTTTGGTATGGGCAAAGAACATTCATGTCCGCCCATCGAGCCAATTTCATCACAGAAGTGCAACTGAATGAATACACACCTAGGAAGCAGATGGACCGCAAATAGACCAAGAACTGTAGCCTGAAGAAGGGGTCAGAGCTGTTCAAGGGGCCAAATTATGAGAGGAAATGAATCAGACAAGGCTGAAATCAATGAAGCATTCGTCACTCGGCACCAGGCGCTCAGAATGTGGTAAAGTATGGTAATTGTAGCTCATCAGTGGAAGGGGTGGAAAAGAACGCGATGCTCACCCGACGAAGAAGAGAGAACGAAGAAGAGGCTGCGAGAAAGAAAAAAGCAAATGATGGGGCACGTGATGTCTTTTTTTTTTTTGATAGCGCGTCACCTATCTCAATTCTGGCAATGCAGTCACTTTTACGTTGGTCGATAGAGAACTCGACGCCGCAGCAAGATGGTGACAGACAACCTGCGACACAACAGCAAAAGCTCGATACAGAAATTATTGACATGATTCTGGGGAGATCTGATGCGGAACAAATGAAAGAGGATGTTGATGCCGCTAGTGACAGGAGCAAGAGTGAAGATGAGAGATTGGCAGCATTGGACCATCTAGAGATGGTGGGTGTTGAGCGATTGGATTGAAGATATGTCAACTCAAGTGTGTGTAGCTTGTCGAGCAAATTGATAATGCGAATGGTGAGGGATCTTGTTCATGCAGAGAATTTCACTAAGGGTTGGCAGATTTGGAAAAGCTGGGGCTCTGGCCGGCATTGATATCACTGTTGGATTCACCAGAGTCATCTACGGGAATCAAGGTGATGGTTTTGTGGGTGATAGGTACAGCGGTACAAAACAACCCTCAGGCTCAGGACGTGGTGAGTCTGGTGATGTAAAAGAGGGGCAGGAGCTGAAAGTGGCTGCCAGTATCTCTCGTACAATCCTCTACCAGGACTTGTTGGAAAGCTGACACCAGGGGCGTCATCGACACCTGAAATGAGGGCCAAGGCGGTGTATACGCTGTCGGGCCTGCTGAGGCACAATGGACCTGCTGTGACAGAGCTGGACAGACCGGATGTTGAGGGCTGGATTCGACTGAAAGAGGGGCTGCAAGGTAAAAATAGTTTTTTAGAGTGATCGGATCTGATGCGGTTTAGATCCCGATGATTCTGTGCGCAGAAAAGTGGAGTTCCTGCTGCAGACGCTTATTCTGGAAGAGGAGAGCACGGAGAGTGGGGCGGTGCTGAACGAGCGGATCCACGTGAACTCGCATGCAGCGGCGCTGCGGGACAGGTCGAGAAACTCGACCCGGGAGATGGCGCTGGCTGGGTTTGCAAAGTATGGTATCGTGATCTGAACATGTGACTGTGAGGTAGCGTGTGACTATGGATGAGCGAGTGACAGTGTGACCTGGACGTGATGCAGAACCCCGCGATGAGTGCGTCGCCGGTGTTCTCTGGCTATCCTGCCTATTCCCGTGCGCGCGCTGCCTTGCCCTTGGTGCGTCCGTGTCGCTCCCCCGGACACCCTGCTGACTCTGTTTAGCAATGGCTCGACAGCTCCCCGGAGTCCTCCGATGATCTCTCCTCTGCCGGCTCTCCGCCGATGCCCGCCCTCCCGGCGTACTCTGTGGACGACGAAATAATTCCCACCGCCATCGTCATCAAGAATATTCCATTCAATGTCTCCCGTGAGACTCTCCTCTCCATCATGGTCAGTATTTCTCTTTTCTTTTTCTCCTACTCACACATCAGCCCACAGGAGTCTCTCGGCATCTCTCTTCCTTATGCCTTCAACTACCACTTGGATCAGACAGGCGCTTTCCGTGGTCTTGCATTTGCAAATTTCCGCCATGCTCCAGATGCAGATGCCGTCGTCGCTGCCCTCAACGGCTTCGACGTCCAGGGCAGGAGACTCAGAGTCGAGTACAAAAAGGTCCTGCAGGCCAGTGAAAAGGAGCGCATCGAACGCGAAAAGGCTATCCGTAGGATGCGCTCCATGCAGCTTGAGAAGGAACAGCAGGCTCAGCTCAACCAGCTCTATGATGACTTTGCCCCCCCATTCAGCCCTCCCCGTCCCTTTTCCTTCACTACCCAGCCTGGGCCTCCCTCCGTTCCTCCCCCGGCAGTCCCTCAGCCCTCTACCACCCCCGCCTCTGAAAAGACCCCCAATGAGCTTGATATGAACGATCCATCCACCCTAGAAATCTATTCTAGGGTTCTCCTCTTTAAAGACGATCCCATGCGAGACGAACTCGCTTTCTCTAGGTCCCTGACCCCCAAGCAGCGCAGGGTCGTCCACCTTATAGCCCAGAAACTCGGCGTCTTTCACTACTCCGTTGGCGACGGTGACGAACGTTATGCAGTCGTCACCCGCACGGACCCTCAAAAGGTGTGTCCCTTCCCCTCCTAACTACTTTTGGTAATTTCTTGGCAGCCGTCCCCTCAGCGAACTCCCGTCCTCAACCGCGTGCCCTCTGCCTACCTCTCTCCGCCTTCTCAAGTCTCTGCCTCAGCTGCACCTCTCCGTGTCAAAAAGTCCATGCCCGACATGAAGACCCTTCATTCCCAAGTCAATCGCCTCTACCCTCGCGCCTCCAATGGCAATATCCGCGAGGGCTACAACACCATCGCCTCCCCCACTCGCCGAATCTCCACTTACAATTCCCTGCTTGGCAATGGAAGTCTCTTTGGTGCCAGCGCCGTTCCTCCCGTCCCCTCTCTTCCTTCTACTATCTCTACCACGTCTCCGAACGGCAACATCACTGAAACCGTCAACAACGTGGTCCGTCAACCACGGGGACCTGGCACTCCAGGCTTCCAAAGGAGGGATACCAGGACCACCCCCGGCGAGGCCCCTGTGCAGGCCAGAGGTGCGCTTGATGCTACTACTTACGAACCCTTAGAAATCTGATCCAATATCCGTGCTCCGAGTTTTGTTTCTTTACTGGCTCTTCCAGTCCCTCCTTATCTCTATTGTTCTCATCTTAGTGGATCCCAGCAAACGTCTCCATACTATACATTCCGCTGCCTGTCAAATCTATGATGTGCTTCCCACACTCCTTTGCTACTTTCTTGATCCTAACAATTCAGTCACGTGTAGAGTAATTGGTCGTCACATGTCCCTAACCAATCATCTCTCGAGTTCCTGAAAAAATACCCATATGCCTGGTTTCACCGTTATACATGCCGCTGTTTTTACTGCCGGTGCACTTCTTGGAGGGGGCATAGCTACTGTAGTGCCAAGCAGGAAAAATCAACAACAGCCAGCATTTCTTTCCCGGTCTGCGCCCCATCACCCGGTCCCTTTGACTGAGCATCATTCGTCGCTTGTGCTCAAGTACGGTCATCCTGGTGAGTTTGGTATTGCCCTGCTGCCGGAAAACATATGGTGATGCCTTGTGGCATAGGTCCTATATCGGACCTGATAAACAGACAGGCGTATGTGGCTGCATATGACAGAAGACTGCGGCATCCTGCTTGGGTGTGTCTTTCTTTCATCTTCTCTCTTTCTCTTGTTCACCCTTCTCTGAAAGACAGCTGAGCATCTCTCACTGACGTCTTTGGGCAAGTCCCTTGTCTCACCTCCCGATGAAGGTTTCGGAGGTGATAGGACCAATTCCGTCTTCAAAGAGGACGAGTCTTTGCCTCTCGTGTTCCGCTCAAAGCTGTCGGATTACTTCAAGAGTGGGTATGACCGAGGGCACATGTGAGTGTCTGTGTCGTTCACAGAGCTACTTCTCATTCTTGTGTTTAGGGTTCCTGCTGCAGATGTCAAAATCTCTCAGGTATGAGCATCAAAAGAACCTTGCCGAAGTGTTAACACTGGTCATAGGAAGCCATGAACGAGACGTTTTATTTGTCCAACATCGCTCCTCAAGTTGGAGACGGATTCAATAGACATTGTGAGAGTGTGTCAGGCACGGTGTTTTCATGACTTATGATGTTGTCTAGACTGGGCCTACCTCGAAGATTGGTGTCGTCGTTTGACTGGCAAGTTCCAGGACGTATACATTTTTACGGTACCTCTGTATCTTCCTAAAAAAGATGTGGATGGTAAATGGCGTGTGGTACGTGGTCTCTCGCTCGTGGATGATGAGAGGCTTGTTGTTGAGTTGCTCGTCAGACGCACGAAGTCATTGGCAACCCACCCAATGTGGCTGTACCTACTCATTTTGCAAAAGTCGTCTTGGCGTCTAAACCCTCGTCACCTCTAACACCTGAGAAGCTCGAGGTGTCTACGGGAGCATTCGTACTTCCAAATGCTGTCATTTCGGATGAAACACCCCTGACGAGTTTCGTTGTCCCTGGTATGTCGGATCAAAGTTGACTCTCAACTACGTTCTCATGTGTTTTTTCTGTGGAACAGTGGATGCTGTGGAACGTGCTGCTGGATTAACGCTTTTTTCGGACGAGATCAAGTCCGGTTCTAAACATATTTGCCAGACTACCAGATGCGAAGTTGTTGTGAGGAGATTTGATGAAGCACGCAAGAACACTAAACAGATTACTGCACCCAAATCGTAGTGGGCTGGCTCATCTCTTGCCATATTCTAAATCTATATCATAATGATAACATACACAGGGCAGGCTAGAAATTTGAAAGCATATACTTGACATTCTCCCAATAGATACTGTCAACTTTTTGTTCGATTTCTTCTTTTGTAAGCCAGGCAAAGTCTTCGATGCCTGGTGCTGGGGTGACTTGGCCGGCCATGATGTGACTCTTGTAGAAAAAGACGACATGCTTGTGTGATATGTATGTAAGGATCATGGTCATGAGCTTTTGATCAGATACACACACACACCTCGAGTGCGTTGGGGTCGGATTGAGGTGGTCTGTATACTCCTACAGGCTTTCGGCTCACGATCCAGGTGTCCATTTTCTCACCACACTGGACCATGAGTTGTTTATGGGCAGCCTGAAATGCTCGTCAAGTTATCAACCACGGAAAGAAGAATGACCTCTGAGACTCACTTGATGCAATGGATCACCTTTCTCTAGACCTCCTTGAGGGAACCTCCAAACGTCCTTGTCGTCCATTTTCGATTTGAGTAAGAGATATAGGTTACGCTCGCCTGCTCTGTCAAGGCTTTTCGTATCGCCGGTCTTGTCTGAAGGGTGTTCTCGTGGTGCCAAAGGCTCATCTTCACCCTCTTGTTGCGCCAATACGCGCACAGCTGCCTTATCCGCTTCTATTTTTGCTGGGTCTCGCCATTCTTCTTCGGCGGCGAATTTGGGACCGAAAGCAGCTTTTTCACGTTCTTTTTCCTCCATGTTGAAGCGCGTTTCCAGGAGTGAGCCTTGTTTGAAATAAAAATCGTAAGGGAAGGGTTGGTGGAGAGCACGTCGGATTCGGGCTTGGTAGGCGTAGAATGCTCGTTCGAAACGTGTTGGAGTGCGAGTGAGGAAGGGTGAGCGGTTGAGAATGATGGCTGTCGAGAGACGAGGTCTTTTAGAAGTGGGTTTTGCGGGAGAGGCACTTGTTGTAGTGGTAGGTTGTACTTCTGTCGCCAGTGTCCGACATGGTTGTGGGATACGTCTCACTGTGGGGCAAAAAAATTGAGTTCTTTTTGTTTTTGTTTTCTCTTTGTGCTGTGTAAGATTTTTTACCTACAAGAGGAAATAGCCTGTCGTTTGAACATCTCTCCGTGAATATACCAAAAAAAACAGCTCGAATTTCTCGATGTAAGATCACGCGGATGCGTGGGACCCGCATCCCATATTCAAGTGCATCTATATTTCCGTTGTTTCGAAAGACCATGTCTGTGACACTGGTAGCCAATCCGTATGTCGACGAAAACTCGACTAAAATCCGGAACAAAAATGTACCCTGGGATGTGGGTAATCTATAGGGACATGACATTTTTTTGGTGTTTGGTCAGCTGAATGACAACCAGGCATATCAACGCGCAGACTTGATTACGCTTGAGCAACTTGGTTTGATCAAGAAAGTCGACCGTCAGCCTCGGGCGCGCATTGAATCCGTTCTGTTATCTGAGGGAAACACTTTTGTGCTATTGTTTATTGGTTTGTTGAAGACAGTCTCGAAGAGTGATATTCAGCAGTGTCTCCTTGTGTGGATTGCTGATGCATTGACGGGTGAGTCGATGGTTAAGGATACCGCGTTGGGAGTCGGTTGATGAGGATGGGTGGATAGATCATGAAGAACGTATACCGTTGTTTTTGAGGATGAATCAGTCCGATCATGACCTCCCATATCTCCCGCTGCTCAAGTATGTAGTTCATTCCCACCTTGTCAGTTCGTTTGGTTGACACACCTGACTAGGTGCCTCAATGCTCAAGACGACTTTACCCAATTGAAGGCGGCACAGATACTGACTGTACTTCTGAGGTCTGCCAGTTTGTTTATTCTCTGTCTGCCAGTCGCCCTTGAACTCATGATTGTCAGTGCTGAACAACAGTGCGATGTTTTACAACGACACTTGCAACTATTTTTGCAAGTACTAGCACAATTTGTGACTAGTTCTTCCCCGCATAAACGTGATGTTGGTGTTCAATGTTTGGAATCATTGTTAGCAAGGCAGCAAGTTCGTCAAGCTGTCTGGGTTAATTCAGCCATCATACCAGGGTAGCGGTCCATTCTTGTGTGAATTATATTTCTGATATTGAACAACTTACTACGGATAGGTTCCTCGATATTCTGACTCGTGCTCCAGGTCCTCAGATGAGCTATCAGGTGTCGTTCTGTTTCTGGCTGTTGACGTATGAGCAGAATATCGCTCAGCAGCTCAACAAGTACATCTTCGATCTATGCAGAAAGAAAAATATGAACTCAATTTTGTGATAGAAAGTACGACGTCATCCCTGTTCTGATTGAAACCGCCAAGTCGGCGATGAAGGAAAAAGTGATACGTGTCATCGTTGCCACTTTCCGAGTACGACTCCTTCCCCCCGCTCCTCTTTTTTTGGGAATATTCGATGGATCATGACTTTTGTTACAGAACCTTGTCACCAAAGCACCTTCTGACAATCTCCCTGCTATGCTTGTCGCTCAGCTTTTACCGTTTGTGAAAAATCTCTCGCAACGCAAATGGTCAGATGAGGACATTGGTGGAGACGTTCAGTTTTTGAAGGAAGAATTGACCACTCATTTCCAGAATCTTACGTATGTTTTTCTCTCTCTCTCTCATCACATTTCTGATTTGGCGTGTGTTCAAAAGGACATATGATGAATATATATCAGAGTTGGCGTCGGGACACCTGTCGTGGACGCCCGTTCATGAATCGGATGACTTTTGGAAAGAGAACGCTACCAAGTTGAATGAGAAGGACCACGAACAACTCAAGTCAGTTTAAGAGTCTATCTGGTTTATGATCGGGTTACTCACACCTTCTTTTAGAATTCTGATTCAGATCCTGCAGACTGCTACGAATCCCAATATCTTGGCCATTGCAGCGAATGATGTCGGTCAATATGTCAAGCACTATGATCGCGGAAAGAAGTAAGTCGATCATATTGTTTTTTTTACCTCACCTTAGGTTTTTTTTAAATTCCTGACTGTATAGACTTGTGACGGAATTGGGAGCAAAAGCGCGTGTGATGGATTTGATGACGCATTCGAATCCTGAAGTGAGGTATCGAGCGCTTTTGTCTGTTCAGCAATTGGTCAGTCAGCCTTGGATTGCTGCGTGACGATTTCTTTCCCCTTTTTTTGTTTTTTGTAAGATCATAATCATGTCTTGTTCGGTATCAACTATAATAGATGCCTTGTCCATGTGAACTACTGGATGCTTCATTCAGGCAAAGGGCAGCCCTTTTCTTATGGTGGTATTGTTCGTGAAGAATTGTGCAGTTATAATTATGTTTGAAAATTGTTCACGTATAAAGCAGAATTGACGCTGTAGTGTCATTGCAGCCCAGCTCTTTCTAGATCAAAAAGTAATTCACTGCTAATTATTTTGATATTCTGGAAAAATTCTGCAGTGTCGGTTTTGTTAAGAAGCACCGACGATAGTGGTGGTTCCAAGTAATTTTACTGAGAGTGGTAACGTAGATGGACTCTGGTCTACATGCATTTAGCAACCTCCACAATGACCTTGTCAACATCATAACATGGGAATTATAGGTGTATTGGACCAGGTGAACTGTCCTGTCTTGTCCACTCTCCATTGCCCAAGGGAGATAGTCTTAGGAAAACACCCTACCGAGAGAATTCAAGACCTTTTTTAAAGAAAATAACAATCTATATCCTATAGTCCGTACATGGCTCCCACTTGAAGCAGGCAGTGTACACATCCTCTTCCTCCTTTCCTTTTTTTCTTTTTCTTTCTCTTCCTAATATCTAAGTAGTGTACTATGTACCTACCACGGACTGCGATCGAGCACCGTGTAATAAATATTAGATGCAAAAAAGAAGCATGACCTCACAAACGGGTGCGCCGTTCTCGGGGATTCCTCTCCTCACGTCGGTCCTCCAACAAGAATCTTTATACTCTTGTTGTTCGGCTTGACCTCCTCTCCTGCTGTGGACTACTTGCGATGATTTCCCATGCACCGAACAATGACCCCAAAATCATCGTTCTCGGGCATTTCGACTGACCTGGGACACATTAATGTCTGCACCAGGGACTGACGGTGAATTATATATGACAACAAATTTGATTTTATATATACTTCCAAGCTATATGGTAAAAAAAGCTGGCCACTCCAAGGTCTAAAATCATGTTCTCACGACGACACCAAAAGTTCAGCTACAATGTCATACTCCTTCAAAATCACAGCTTTCCTCCTCTCTCTCGACACTTTCTTCCCAACAAGTTTGATGTCGAGCCCCTCTGACCTACCTTGCTCTTCTTCTGGAGCCGTCGGCACCTCATCAGCTTCACCGAGATACAACACTCTCACACCTCCCACACCATGAAACCCCGTACGCAACGGGATATAACTCAATTCAAAATCGTAGGACGCATACGGTTGTCGATAGTCAAGTTCTTGAATGGAACCCGAATCAATGGAGCTAGCCGTTGACGTAGAGGACTGCGAAGCATGGATAGCCGAAGCTGCTGTTGAAGAGGGATGAGCTGGGATGAGTTGCATCGTGGGTGTCAAAGGTGGTAATGTAAAGGATGAAGCACCGATAGGAACGAACGACCCCGAAGCGCTAGCATTGCTAGTGGCGGTATGATGAAGAGGGTAAGGCGGAGGATAAACAATAATATCCTCCTCTCCGAGCAGACCGGTACTGCCGACAACTTCTTCATGCTCCATGTCAAAATCAAAATCTGTATTCTGTTGCCAAGGAGAGGCAACAAGTAGCTTCTGTCGTGCGAGAGCGTAATTGAATGTTCCGGGTGCGTTGCTTGTAGAACCTCTACCAGACACAGCAGTGGGCGTGGAGAAACCAGAGGTGGAGGTGGACAAGGACGTGCGAGGGCTAGTGACGTCTGTCTCTGCTGACGCCGATATTTGTGCTGTCGTTGATCGAGAAACTAAAGATTGTGGTAGCTGAGTTTGCGGTGTTGGAAGAATCGAAGCTGTACGTGAAGCGTTGTATCCCGAGTCCAGTCTTTGGCTTTGGGCAGCACTCGTAATCACGACAGGCTGGCGAGGAGCTACTGTCTTAAGAACGTTGCTTGAAGGTGGTGTGGGAAGGACGTGTTGTATGGCGAAAAGCAGAGGACGAGAAGGACTGGTCGAAATCTGAGGCGTTGAATTGATGTGAAGTGTAAATGCCAGAGAAATTGGTTCTTCTACTCTGACATGAGAAGGGAGAGGCTCACGAAGGGTCAAATGAGCATCGATGCTAAGTGAAACCGATCCAGCACCTTGGGTTGTAGGCGCCATTGGGGTAGCCGGAGAGCGTAGTGGTGGAGTTCCAGGTCGAGATTGAGAACCCAATGATTTGGGGGAAGTGGTTCTGTCTCGTTTGAGATGGGGAGGAAGGGCTGATGCGGGATGCTGGGGCAAGTGAGTGGTGGTAGGTGCAGGTGGAGCAGGGTTAACCAGTGGTATCCGACGGGTGAGAGTACTGGTAAGCAATCGCCCAGGCTCTCCGTATGATGATCTCCACATGATGTTAAGCCTCCCCAGTGGATATATAGTTCCTGGTGCGTGGACAGCAAGAGGTCTTTGTGAAGATGTCAAGGTGGGGAAGAGAATGAAGATGTATTGTCGAACATCCTGAGGGTTCATGAGAGCAATGGAACCAGAGAAGACGGACTGTTTGTCGTCCATGATATTAGGATCTTGGACTTGCCATTCGTCTGTAGGCTCAAATGATAGCTGTTCAAAATGCATGGTTTCTTGAGTCATATTCTGAATATGAACTTCAAGAAAGATTTTTTCGCGTTCGGTCGGCATTAGGAGAGCGGTAGGTGAACGTACAGAATGTACTTTAGTTTTAACCGCGAGTGGATTGGTGACCTAAGATGAGCAGATGATTAGGAGACGAGGCAAAGGGTGGCGTGCACGAACGATGAACTTGTAGAATCTACGAAATGTCAGGAGGCCAGGATCATCAGGATCTCCACTTGCGCCTGGAATGGGGCGGAGATTGGGAGGAAGGCGGTAAGTGACAGTACAGGCAAGGACGTGCTGTCCGAGTTCCTTGATCTCATGTCCAACGATGCATTCGAGTGTGTCTCCACTGGTAAGAGATGTTCCTGATGACTCTGGGGTCTGGTAGAGAGATGCTTTTGTAGTGGCCGTTTGCATCTCGACGCAGACACGGATTGAGTCTACGGAAAAAGGTGCTTCATTATTGACGCAGAGGCAACTAGAAAAGGTCTGTCCGAGCTGAATGGAGCCAAAGGAGGACGGGAGGGTGAGGAGGTCGGATGCATGGGTAAGGTCTCTAAGGGTTTTTGGATGTGCAGGAAGAGGAGAGTAGCCTTGGAGAGAAAGGATAGAGGCGGAAGCATGGGCTGAGAAATGGGGCGACGAAGAGAAGAAAGGCTGCCATGCGCTTACAACCCCTGGACGCTGGACAGGGTCAGTGCCAGGACTATTGAGCACTCAGACACATACCGACACACGCATCACCTTGAGGCTCAGCAAATGTCCTACATTGTCTACCATCGTGGCGATCACAAGCAATCCTTGATCGCGCCAGATAGACAGTTTGTTGCCGACAAGCAGAGATGGGTGGCTCCTAGTATTCTACTCGAAATTTATCAAGGTTCTTGGGATCCGGTCTCTGGCGTTGTCTATTTTGCATTAACATGAACCAAAACTGTCGATGTCACGAAAGGCATCTCAGTGAGAGGAACGTATTTTCAAGGAGATCATTACCCCAGACCATTGGAGATGAGATTATGGTGTATATTATGTACCATACTTAACTTTGTATCAAGCAGCTAATGTTTTTTAATGATTGCCTTCAAACCCTTGTTCATACGGTCCAATTCCTCAATCTTCCTGTTTGCATCACCAAGCTTGCGCAGTAGAAATCTCTCACGTCCCCAAACATCAGCCCTTCCGCCCAGAAGCCATCTAACCCAACCCCCATCCAACTCTTCCACATTTCTCAGTCGCTGAAGTTCATCTTCACATTTCTGTATCACAGTCTCCCAGCTTGCAATCTGCTTCTCGTTAATCGTGATCTCCTGGGCTGCTCGGAAAACCGCATCATTCACGAGCCTCTCGAATGCCCAACGATAGACCGGCTTTCCAGGGCGAATCGTTGACGGTCGATCATCCTGTGATCCAATGCTGATTAACTCTGCGCTTTCCATCCCACGCAATGCATTTTCATCGCCTTTAAATGGGAACTCCATGAGGATGTCAAAGTATGAGACCTGGTTTTTGTTTCTGAGACTATCATCCACATTTCCAGTTGAACATATGGCACGGACCTCCGGCTTAACAGAGAGCATCTTGACTATTTTCCATGCCTGTTCCCGCGTCCATGGCTTGCCTTTGATATCATCCGTATCATCGCCAAACGCATTTTTTCTCAGCTCCCCAACTGCGCGAGTGATTATCTCTTCAACTGCTTGTTGGATTGTCTGGCCATTGCATACTTTGAGTATCATCTATTTTTTATTATGACTGGCGTTTTCTGATGATGAGACACGAAGACTCACACTTTCTAGCTCACTGGCACGGCCCCCAAGGCGTTGTAGGTGTTGAGCTTCATCCCCAGTAAAACGCAGATCTACGCCCGCATCTTTGAGTTTCTGCTTGACAAATGCCAATGAGGTTGCAGGGTCGGCATCAAACAGGGCG
>Ga0153934_1000018_pt1 | contig 37217 bp, 44 predicted proteins | sample TSNJ018MetaG_FD_104708 | JGI IMG/M metagenome (GOLD analysis project Ga0153934, IMG submission 104708) | Attine ant fungus gardens microbial communities from New Jersey, USA - TSNJ018 MetaG | ecosystem: Host-associated > Fungi > Mycelium > Unclassified | place: USA: New Jersey, Wharton State...
ATTAACGTTACCAGGGTTAGCCATGATACCATCAGTGTCTGCATCGTACGCTTCTTGCAGCCCTTCCACTAGTTTGGCATATTCGTCTTGTAGCTTGGACGCATCTATACTTTTGATTCTGAAGAGTAAAGATTAGCAAGGAAATCCAGAAAAAGTCGCCTGAATTGAGATACCAACTCTTCAATCTTTTCTCCCAGCTTCGCTATGCTTCTCGCCGCTGAGTCAAGCATAGGACGAGTTAGATCGATGCTCAGCGACTCAATGCAGACATTATCTGGTTGAGGCATGTCAGGCTACATGAAAATAACAGGAATAAGATAGCTAAAGAACCAATGTTATGAGCTTCATCAAAGACGACGATAGAGTCCTTTGACATTTCTTTTGATACCTGCTCGGCGACCTTGGGGTCAAGCAGATAATGGAAAGAATAGATGATCACATCCACAAACGGCATCTTGAGTAAACCAACATGAACTAGGTCTGAAGAGTCTAACTGCAACAACACTCACCATACGTCGTACTGCAAAATACGGACATATGCCTTTGTCCTTGCTGTACTCTAAGACATCAGCAAGCGTCCAGATACCAGATGGTAAAAGATTTCCTGGTTCAAGCTTCCCCAGATTCTGAAAAAGATCCCCTGCCTCAGAATTCGTTCAATGATTCTAACGAAATGCATACTTCATGCCAATCACACAGCTCAACAGAATCCGGGTCCGCTCTCCCCTTCTCGCACACGGCAGTGTTGGTCAAGTCCCGACATCGGGCATCGACAACCTTCCCCTTTTTTTCTTTGGCAACCTAATATCACTACAAAGTCAGCGGAGGCCGACTCAAATAGAGGCCATGTACATACTTCTGGGTTTACGCAGAGATTTTTTCGGCTCGTTAATCCAAGTCCCATGTACTGACGTTCCTTTGCCTTCTCTCCGACATCTACGCAGGATTCTCGGTAACTCATCAGCCGCTTCAATTCAGTTAATGCCTTTTCAATTTCTGGTACCGTTCGAGAACAATAGATCAGTTTACGTTTAGTGGGATGAAACTGGGCGTCGGTTATACCACAAGAGCGCATCCATGACTTAGCAAGCTCACCTGCTGATAGGACACGATGAGAGAGAGTAGTGATACAGTCTTTCCAGTACCCGAGGGCATTTCCAGCACACAGTGTCCCTGTAGCGGTGGTTGTGTTCAGCAGTTCTGGTCCGTCTGGATCTAGGGATCCGTACGGTGGCATCAAGGGTTCGTTTCAGGTCACACATATAGGCATATTGCTCTATTATGATCAGGAGCCAACTATTGCAGGGCACGAGCGAAAGCTACCTGGATAGATGCGGTCATACGGAAAAATGATCTAGGAACAATGTAAGGAGCTCGACCCACGATGGGCAATGCATACGTACAGGAAGGTCGTCAATGAAAAATTTCATTACCGGGGCCAAGACTTCACACCAAAGTGACTATGTAACCGTCAAAGAAAGAGGACTCCAAAGCCACAGTAGGCAGAAGTCAGAACCAAGGTGATTTGATTCGTGCTACTAAGTCACACTTATGCTCGGTGTCACGTCATGTATAAATCAAAGTTCAAAAAAGTCCTAGCTTAGTCCTTCCAACATTCAAATACAACACTATGGCGATCGTCAGCAGTATCATCAATATTGTCATTGTCATCATCATCAGCAGCCGCAGCAACACTTTAAGCAAATTCACCCAAAAAGCCATGCCTATCTTCGAGCATTGTTGTCAGGTAAAAAGCCCTGCCCAATGGATTGAACAATTGATGCAAGAGGTCTAGCAAGTTGAGTTAGAACACGCAGCGAGGACCGAGGGACACTCGAACACTTGTCCAATAGCATTAGTTCCATAACCATCATTAGGTGAAGTGCCAGTTTGTGTTTGAACTGGCTCCGTAGGCGTCTGATCGGGCACCGGGGATGTGGGTGAATCAATGATGGTTCCAGGCGCGGTTGTGAGGTCGGGCTGGGACCACTATTTTGGGATGTTAGTGGATAGGAGAGAAGAGGGGAGTACGTCCAGAAATGAAGGACTTTACCTGATAGTGGATTATGCCCTGGAGACCTTGGTCCACGGCGGCTGGAGAGAATATCCAGCATCAGTGTTTTTGATTTTGATATGGGCTTCAGCATACCTTGCATCCACTGAGATAGTGCGTCCGACGCTTGTGCGTCCGTAGCAAACGATTGTTGGGTTGCACTCGCTGTCGGACACTTGTTGAATGGAATCAAATTAGGACTGACAAAATCTTACTCGTATCATTGGCAAATGGCGCAACTGTCGTGTTGAAGGGCACAAAATCCGGTGCATTCTGCTGTGTAACAAGGCCTACGGCATTCATTGTTACTGGCTTCCCGAATCTGAGCAAATGCTGAGAATCATGAGAAGGAACAATTGATCCAGACACGTACACTTGACCAGCCATGGCATGTTGCTGTATCCAATCTAAACCTTGCTTCAGACTATTGTTGAATGGCGGCAGGTTAGGGTCATCTGGTGCATAGCTATTTTGATCAGGAAATAGCTGGAAGCTACTGAGACCAATCTCCGGAATGCCGAGAATATCGTTACTGTCGACACCAAAAGAACCATCCTGAGCGGTGCCCAGGCTTTGCTGTCGACGGGTAGCTGAGTGTGACGTCAGTGGCATCGTAGAGACATCAAGAGACCAACAGCTCACGAGTCGAAACCCAACGCCCGCGAATTCTTATACCACCCTGCGAAGTAGATCTCTTGGCTGCTGCTCGTGTCTTCTTGAAGGCTTCTTTGCGCTCTCGTAAGATTCGTTCTTTGGTAAAAAGTGCAGCGGTATTGCGACGAACTCCAGGGGCAGGAGAGGGTTGAGGAGGAGCTTGTGGAGGAGGAGCTTGTGGAGGAGGAGCTTGTGGAGGAGGAGCTTGTGGAGGAGGAGCTTGTGGAGGAGGAGCTTGCTGAGGGGAAGCAGGAAGAGGGAAAAGTTTCGGGCAATCCATGCACTGAAATCCTTGCGTTCTACATATACTTGGATTGGCGGAGATTCCTCATAGAAAGTTGGAAAACTAACCCGCTTGATACAAGGTGGTTAGGATCTATCCTCTTCACATGTTGAGCCAATGTAGAATGCCAGAGAGTGACATTTTGTGTAACACAACCAGGGGAAGCTGACACAGACGAGTTACACCTATTCAAAGTGAGCAGATAATCACCTGTAGTCTCCTATATAGCTAGGCACACCTGGGATCGTTGGCGAGTTCCCTGTAAAAAGGTTATCAGATCTCTACTGAGTGTAGATAGTAAACATACCAAGAAAGCACGTTGGGATGGTCGCGGTACCGTTGGACAATTTGTGTAGTGTAATTCATGAAAGCGCCAATCAAAGTCTGATTGGTAAAGAATTGATCATGCTCGCGGGGACCACCAAAGTTCCGGACATAGGCATCCATACCCCCTTGAAAATATAAGAAAAACCGGTACTTGCCAAGTATGACAACCGTACCATAATCATTGCTCAGAGTATTTCTCGGGCGAGTACCATTAAACCCAAGTATAGTGTCGCGTTTCCCAAATACGGTGAGAGGATCAGTAACGTTGATGACATCAGAGGGATGAGGGTTCCAATTGTTCGTCAGAGAAAGGAGGACGTAGAGACCATGTTTCTGGGCAAGTTCCAAGACCTTATCAAGTTTTTGTAGCCCATTAGTGCCATTGTTGATCGTCAAAGTTCCGTTTTGAATCAACTGGAACCATGTACCGTTTTCTGGGATTTGTTCAACATCTATTGTGAGAGTTTCCATAAACTGCGGAAGATGATAGAAGCGAGGAAGACATACCATTAAACGCCCACGTCCGCACAGCATTGAATCCTGCTTGGGATATATTGCCCAGAGTGTGATCGATATCTTCGTCAGTGTTCAATGAAGACAACCAGTATGCAGTAGTGCCGATATAAGTGAATTGACTGATCTGGCGTCAGGGTAGTTACGACAAAACAAATTCTCATACCTTCCGTTGACCATCAATCTGCTGCCTTGTTGGGATACGAATTGGCTATTTACAACATTGCTGTTTTGCCGGGCGACGTTTGCTGTCGTTCTCGTGGACAAGTGGGCAGAGGTAGTAATGGACAGAAGGGACAATAGCACAAGCCCAGGGGAGAAGACGAGCATGATGCCCAGAGGAAGGGAGCCGAAGGGAAAATGAAGCTAGAGGGGCACGTTTATAAAGCGGCGTCTTTGTGGAATCGAACTGCGTGTGGGTGTGGGCAAATGTTTCCAACATAGTTTGGTGCATTCTGAAGTCCGGCTTCTTGGCCGACAACGCCGAGCTGGTTGAACTAAAGACAAATCAAACCATGGGAAAACTAGACACGGAAGACTAGTTCGTCTATTCGATCTTTCCTACATATGTGGTGATTTAGGCATTGTGTAGACAGTTTGGTTAGAGGGACAAGTGCACCGGAACTTTCAATTACCTCTGACGAGCTAAATAGTTCATAAAATACAGCCTTGATTTCTCTGAGCATGCCTGCCTTCGGATAGCCTCCTTTAAAATTTTGGGATAGAGAAACAATTGCAGACATTCGAACTGGCAAATACAGAGTTGTTGCAAGGAATATGCTTTTGTTGTGTTCTTTAATTATAAGAACAAGAATTGCCTTCGGTTATGTGACATCCCGGACTCGGAGGACAGGTTCGTTTACTCCCAAGTACCATTGCGTATGCCCACTACTGCAGTATCCAGAAGGTTAAGGACAGAATGAATGTCTCACTTGCCTGACAATGACATCATAACACTTGCAACATCCCTACATTGTCAATTTTTGCACTGCAGCTCTTCCAGTATGGTCACCTCCGTCTGGTAAAACAGAGCTACCACTCACATTACTATTCATACACGCATTATTCTTCCCACGAATCAAACCGTTTTTCTCGCAATGTCGAGTACTCCAGGTTTGAAACTTCGGACAGAAGGTTATTTTAGGGCGACCTTATGTCATCCGGATCCAATACTCTCAACTTAACACCCATGCAGGGCCTCTTGGCTCGATTCTCTGCACGACCGGGTCTGCGATCATGTAGCAACGCATTTACTCATGCATGTCGTTTGCAATCGTCCAAACATTCCCGTAGTAGTGTCTGGAAACAGACATACACCCCCGAATCCCCTGTCTTAGTTCAAGAAAACTTTCCTAAGCACTTTGTGTTTGTATTGGATGTTGGCAAGCGTTTCATCACATTCTCCCTCATTGGCATTGCCCTCTTTGGTGTTGTTACTGGGTGTGCATACGAAGGAGCTCACCTCTGGGTAGAAAAGAATAGTCTCATCCCAGAATCCAATGAAATAAGAAAGTGGCAATGGGAATCCGATGTAGATAAATGGACGGGCGATCCACTGCTAGGGGGTACCGATCCGGGTTTAGGAATCAGGGCTCGTCATTTTGTCCGAGCTGCGTGGATGGCATACACTTGGGGCATCGGTCAATATTCAAAAGCTATCGGAGGCTATGACCAGCGGGGTTCAGGTCCCATTGGGCCGGCAGGGATTAATATTATTGATCCCCAGCTGCAAGTCACAGAATATTTTCTGCGAGCAGCTATTCGTCATGCTGAATCTGTCTCGGACAGCTTATATCCTCATACTCTGCCTCAGCTTTTCTCTCTTCGTGGATCAATCTTGGAGAAACTAGGTGCCGAATTCGTTCCTGAAGCAATAGCTGACTTTGAACGCGCATGGGTTGGACTTGATGCTAAAGGGCTGAATGCAGCACGCATTGCCCTTAAACTTGGAGATATTACTTCGCGTGCAGGGGCAGAGCAAGAAGCACTTCAGTGGTGGGCGCGTGCGCTCCAGCTCATTTACAACACATCCTCTGAAAATCTGTCAGACCCCCAGGAGCTGATTTCTCATCAGCCTCCGCCGTCACCTCTAGCCCAGCGATTACTTTCGTCCACCCTTGTATCCTTGTCAGCGTTTCATGCCAAATCAGGGCAATATCATATGGCTGAATCGGTTGAAGAAAAGGGACTTTCTGCCCTCCGTGCGATCCAACTGCCTGATTCCCTCATGTCCGCATCTCCGCCGCAAGCACTACATGCTCTATTCTTGCTGCAGCGATCATCTGTTCTTTCTATCCATCTAGCTGAAGTTCAGCAAGCACAACGCAAGCCAACAGTATCATCACTCCAGTGGTTGACTTTCGCAGCAGAGAGTTCAGAACGTGTAGCACGGGCTCTGACAGGACTTCCACTCAAGAAGCCTGAAGAATTCTCCATCAAAAACTCTCTGCCCCACCCACTTGAAGAGCGTCTTTTAACTTCTTACTCATCTTCCGGAGGTATGAAATCTGTTTCTGAGGGCTTGTTGCGTGATGCCCGTCGTACAGCTGCTGGAGCGTGGAATCTGATGGGGATGCTACATGAAGAGAGGGATGGTCGAAACTCCAAGGCAGCGTTAGAATGTTTTGAACGTGCCATAGAATGGGCTGGAACTCCATCGCCTGAGGCCATTGGTGGAAAAGAAGCAGCAGCAGGTGTTCCAGATGTGGAATGGAAGGTGATTTGGGATAATTACCAACGAGTTTCAGGCCAAACACGCGTATAAAATGCCACGAACTCGATGTAGCCCATGACATCTTAATCATTCCTAACTTCTGCATTTGATTCTAACGACTCACATGGCAGAGCGTAAATATGTGACGAAAACGACAATGGTTTGATCACTGTGTGTTGATCCACCAAGAGTGTAAAATTGCATCATATGGACCTAGATTTTGTTCCGTAACAAACAAACAAACTAATGCTCAGACGTGAAGGACCTACTCTACACGGCCCGCTGTTGGAGGTGTATCAACAAGAAGAAATTGAGGAGGCTTGGACGAAGCTTGTCAGTAGATGGGTAGATGTAACCCATGTGGTGAACCGTTCCAAACTGCCTGAGAATGAACTCGGCATGAACTCGGCGTAAAATCTGTTTACAGAGTGGCATTAGGGCCCTGGTCGAGCTTCTAGCCGACTCAGGAACTTATAGTAATTGATCTTCTACTGACTAATCCTCTACACATCTAGAACCTCTCATATTGGGATTCTTCCTGCGCACTTGGAAGTTGCATCATGTATTATCCTATATGGCAACATTATACCCTGACCATAACATGCGACCCGCAAACAAAACAAGGCCAGATCCTAGTATTTGACTTCTACAATTGGATGGCTATATCCATTTACTGCTTCACACTTACACATGATGATGATGAGAGAATTGACAAGCTTGCGAAAGCAGCAACTGGAGCAACTGATTACACATGTCATGTCGAGATATCACAGAGGCCTGGATGCCTAGAAGTATTACCCACAGCAAGAACATTGCTCTCAGGCCAAATGCCTCCTATCACATCACCCATTCCCAAGACTTGAAGAGAAAGGGAACCACGTTGTGTCAAAATCTAATTTACCTAATCATAGATTATTATGTAGTACCAGAAGTTTTCTTTCTCTCTTTAGTCTCAAAGTCTATCTTTTGCAGCCACACCATTGAACATCCTGTTGAGCTGAGAACGCCAAAAAGAGGGGAGAAAAGAAATTTGTTATAAATTGGCTCTATCTATCTCCTCTTTCCAGACATGTTTTTTTCGGAGGAGCTTAAACTGTAATACATCAAAAATAAGCATTATGAACACAATTCAGAATTAGTAGAGGTTGAAGCCATGCTGAAGGCATGAATGGAAACCTTGTTGACAAGAGCATACCTGAGCTAACCCCAGAAATGGAGGGATAAAGTAACTCAGTTGTTCAATCCAATCTTATCTATTATTCTTTCTGGAATAAAGGCCCATTAATACACAGCACATTCGATGGATATCACATCACTGGAACCCTCCTACTCACATCTCCCCCTCTTCCTTTGAACTATCCACATAATCGTTTGATTGCACCTGCTGCTGGTACTCTCGCCTCTGCGCTCTTCGTTTCTCCCGCTCCCACTCTTCTCTCCACTTGGCTGCAAGGAAATTAGGATAAAGAGCGGAACTACGTCGCTGCACAAGAATTTCCTCAAATCTTGCCATCTTCTCAGCTTGGCCTTGTAAGTCAAACGACTTTTTCTGACCTCAATGTCAGTCATGATTAGAACAGAAGTACAAGAGCATGAAAAACGTACCGAGTCTTCCGCAAATTTTGCCTTATACTCCTCTCTCACCTTATCCAGCTCTTTTCTCCTCTCTTCTTCTTTAGCGCGTCTGTTCAAACCCGTCCGAGAGGCATTCCCACCAGGCTGAACGACTATCTCTCAGATTTGCTAATAACCAATTTAAAAAAGCTTACATTCTTGAAAAGCTCGGCATACAAAGATGGGTTTGACAAGTCCAAATCGGATGTCGCGTTCGTTTTGGGTCTGGCTTTACTAACCTCAGTAGGTTTATTTCCGGTGACACCACCAGACGGAGGTAGCGTTGGAGGTTTACTCCCCGCTCCCACTAGGGAGTTCGGCGCAGCACTAGGTCCAGAGCCACCAGTAGTGTTTTTGATTTTCTTGATCGTTGGTAGCTTGCGTTTCTTCGCTGGTAGTGCCAAACCTCCTGGATCATCATCTTTGCCGCCCTCATTTACATTTGTGGCGCTAGGGCTGCCATTATTCAATGGATCGAGCGTTTCGGTCTCATCCACCACATCAACTACTGCATCCTCGCCAGTAGGTTTTCGCGTACGTGTACGTTTAGTCATGGTTGTTGTGGTTAAGGCATTTGTTGAGCTCAAGGCAGAGGGGATCCCTTCGAATTTGACGTTTTTGGCCACGTCTTTGTCCTTGTCCTTATCTCGAGTTCTGCTTTCATCACCATCTCCTGCTCGACGTCCCTGCTTCTTTCTCCTAGACTGGTCCCTTTCCTCATAATACCTAGTTTCAGCCTCTTCATCCTCTTCGTCCACATTTACCTCATCCTCATGATATTCTTCATCTCCACTATCATCTCCCTGTCTCCGTTTCCACCTACCCGAGCTCTGGCCTTTTTGTTTTCCCTTAGCCGTCACCTTTTTAGTACTAGCAGTAGTCACTGCCTTTTCCTTCACCCTCATAGACGGCTTACGTCTGACCGTACGATTATTACTTGAAGAAGTAGGCACTGAGATTTGCGGTGGCTCGGTAGGTACACCTGGCGAAGAGTCATTTCTCCGTGAAAACGTAAACGATGACGAATCAGACGTTCTCCGTGTTCGTGATAGTCGTTCACTTCCGTATCCATCATTGTCATCCTCGTTATTTTCCATGTAAGCACTCGCGTTGCCTCTAGCATCACTTCGGGCCGACATTTCCTCCTCCTCGGTGTCCTCTTCTTCCCGACTATCACGATCCCTCGTTCGAGTTTCGTAGTCGCTCTCTTCTCCGTCACATGAACTTTGAGCTGAAACCTTCTGTCGCTTACTTTGCTCCGGTGGACTAGACCCTCCAGTCCTTCCGCGAGTATAAGATTTGTTGTATGAACTCCGTCGTTTTTGATCTGGTTCGTAACCTTCATCCTCCTCATCATCACTGTATATCCTAAGTCTCTTTGTTTTTTTCTGTGAAACAACTTCTGACTGGATAGACACACGTTAATCAATTAGATAACCAAGCCCATAAATTGAAAACATTCTTACCCGCGAGGAGTCTGTTTTGACGAAAGACTTGCTACGTTGAGGCATCGAATATGCTGTTCTATCAGTTATCCAAACTCCGCAGGTAGGACAGAAGCTAATGCCCAATATATCAAAATATATAACACTGCCACTGATACATAGCCTACCTTTATCGGAAAATTGATCATGATTGCATCTATACGGTCTCGCATCTACAATATATTCGAAGACTACAATGCATTTTGATAGCACAAATACACTTGGAGTGGCTCACATGATTCCGTGCATGTATGTATTGGGCTCCTACTAAGCAGAACTATCAGGAACATCCTTGTAGAATTTCATCAAGTCAGAAACATCATCCCGACTTCCGAGAAAGACAGGACACCGTTGATGGATAGATGTAGGAACAATATCAAGGATACGCCCAGTACCAGTCGTTGCAGTGCCACCTGCCTATTGGTTTACAAGATTAATGTACGCTAGGTTGGATGATTTGTTTTCACGCACTTGTTCGGTCAAGAATGCCATAGGGAATGCCTCATAAAGCAACCTTAATTTCCCGCTCTTACTCTTCTTGTCACTGGGATAACCAAAGATGCCACCGTATAACAGAGTTCGGTGAACATCGGCAACCATAGACCCAATATATCGGGCACTATAAGGAGTCTTCGGAGGATTCGGGAACTTGATTGACTTGAGATACGCATTGACAGGTGGATGGAAGTACAGAGAGTTTCCTTCATTGAACGAATAGATCTTTCCGCGCGGAGGTATCTGAATATTAGGGTGGGTGAGGATGTATTCACCGAGTGCGGCATCAAGGGTATATCCATTCACGCCTTGGCCTGTGGTCAGAACCAAATTTGCCGATGAGCCGTACCTGTTGACCGTCAGGTATGTCATATATCTGAGCAGATAAATCAGATCTACATGATATAGCCAGCGGCTACCATCTCTTGACCGGCTCGCAAGACATCCTGAATGGTCCCAGACGATCCATCCCTCTGGCAAACGGCATCAACAAGTATCTAGAGAAATCGATGCTGTGAACATACCACTTTGTACACGCCAAATATTGTGCCAATGTTTACACCGGCATCGATGTTACTACTGCCGTCCAATGGGTCGAAGACGACACAATATTTGCCCTTGAACTCGTCTTCGATGAAGATGGCATCCTCGATTTCCTCTGACACGAGTACAGCTGTTTTACCAGATACTCTAAGCGAATTGACCATGATGTCATTTGCCAATATATCTAGCTTCTTCTGTTCCTCGCCCTGAACATTGGTTTCGCCAGCGAGACCAACGCTAGTGGGCAAAAAGATAAGAGGCTGCCTGGTAAGGAGATATCGCCGCGCACAGGTTGATCAGTCTGGCCTTTCGGACATTGGTAGCAATAAACTTGGAAGTGAACGAGATGGCAGTCAGTAACATGGTGAGGTCGCCGGTCGCAGCTGGACCAAGACGCAGACCCTCACTGAGGATGTGGCTAGAGGCGGCGATAAGGATAGGAAAAGTAAAGGAGGATAAACAGAGGCTTACGAAGTGAGAGTGACGATATTTGTGCTTGGGACATCTTCAGTAGCCATTGGAAGAGGAGAGAGAGGGACAGAAAGGACAGTGTCGGGTGGTTCACGTGATTTTAGAATATTTATTAAATTTTCATACAATTACATCACCGCTTGCGCTTGGCTCCCGCTACGGCAATCGTGTCCCGGCTTTTGACGCTCCGAGCGCGCAAAGGCATCGGAAACGTGTCGCTGTCGTCGTCGTCGTCCCTGCCTCTGCTCACCGGCCCGTCCTCGCCCCGGATCCCGCTCGTATTCGGCCCGAGCTTTCCCGGTTCCGCTCCCGAGTCGTCTTCCAGTTCGTCAATCTCGTCCTCTTCCTCCTCTTCCTCGTATACCCGCGACTGTGCATGTGCTATCGCTGCCGCAATCTCAGCGCTGATGCTCGCCACACGCACTTCCAGTGACTCAGCCGTCTGTACCTCCTCCAGCACTGTCCCATTTCCACCCTGAAATAGCGCAGATATCGTCCGCACAGATTCAGCCAGTTCATGGTCGTCGTCATCCTCTATCTTCCGCTTCTTACCCTTGAAGTTGTATCGACTGTATTGGAGTTAGCGCGGAGCGCGAGATGATAGGTCTAGAAGCACATACACATTTGGATCAGGTTCCCAACTTGGATCGTGTGTTCGCATGTGTGAAGTCAGGGTCGTACGACGAGTAAACGTCTTCTCGCAGGTAGGATCTTCACATTTGTATGGTCGTTTGCCCGTATGTGTTCGTCGATGCCGTGCAAGGCTGCTTGAATCGCCAAATGTTTTTCCGCAACCAGGGTATTCACAACAATGGGGTTTTTCGCCTGTGTGTACACGCGAGTGGACGTGAAGTGCTGACCGCTGTTATTTATCTAAACATACATACCCTCCGCTGACATCATACACTTACCTGAATAAATGTTTTGCCACACCCTACATGCTCACAGATAAAAGGTCGTTCGCCTGTGTGTATCCGCATATGCCGCGCGAGATCGCTCCGGCGCGTAAATGTTTTACGACAGCTCTCTCGGTCGCAGGCGTGCAAAACAGGAACACGTTCTTTCTCCCTCATTCTCCTTGCCTTTCTGGGTGAAGGGAATGGCTCAATAGGTTCACCTGATGTTGAAGCAACGGGCTGCGGTTGCGGTTGCGCAGGCGGAGTGACAGTTGGAGCGTTCTCAAAGGGGTTGGCTTGGGATGGCGTGGACTCAGCGGATACGATCACGGTTGGCGAAGAGGCCGACGACTTTGTAGTCATGACTGCTGATGCACTGGGGGGAGGAAGTGGAGTGGTGGCGACCGGAGGCGTGTCGACAACAGGTGGTGGTCTTGAATGTGAGATAACTGGTGATGAGTCGGATGGGGAGAGTCCTGCAGTATGAGTGGCATGGTCAGCTTCAGACTCAAATTGGGCTGAAAGATGAGTCAAAATATCGCTAATGTCGGAAAATTCGCGTGGAACAGGCGGAAGACCGTTGGCAGGAGGTTCCATATCATTGTGTGTTCGGGAGCATGGCGACGGAGTGCTATCTCTCCGACAATCTTTTCTCGCATTTTCATCGTCAGACAGCAGATAATCAGAACCATCTGAGCCTAATCCTCCAGATTGTTTTCTTTGTTTTGTCTCTCGAGAAACATCTCCTTGCGTTAACGAGTGGAACGCGGGTGCCGTCCGCGTATTCTTTTGTCGGTTTCGTGCCAATTCGTCGTCTCGTTGACGTGTAAAATCGGGTTCTTTGACAGCCAAGTCCACTACTACTCCTTCATTTTCGGCCTGTTCCTGGGCCGCCTGAAGGACGGCAGCGAGACCACTCAGATTAAGACCCAGACTTGAGATGCTGTCTGCTGTGTTCTGAGTCTCTGCGGATTCCGGTGTTTGCGAGTTGGTGAGTTCAAGGGTAGCTTGTCTTTGTTGCGCTGCCGCGCTGAGTAAAGCCGCTGAAGCTGCCGTGGCATTCTGGTTAAGAAGTGTAGCTATCTCGCGCTCCAGCATCTCAACAGAGAAGGATTCTGGCACAGGTAGATGGTGAGGCTGGTGCTCAGAGACAGAGAAACCATCGTGGAGAGGCGAAAGGATAGGACCAGGGTCGTAAGACGGAGAGCGAGTTAGTGGGCGGTGTTCGTCGTCGTCATCATTATCAGCGAGGTGGTGTGTTTCGTCGTCGTCTATGGGTTCATCATGGACGACATCTGAAAGGTTGAGGAGGTGTTCTTCACTATCCATGGTGGAGGAAAGGACGAAGGGCGAGTTTTGTAGACTTCCTAATCAAGATATTCAAGTCTGGCATTCTCCGGACGCCTCTTCTCTCCTCCCAGCACCATGTCTTCCTACTATGTACCCGGCAAGGCAGACTTGACCCCTAGGAAGCACCATGGTTATGCTGTCCTCCTTTTCATCATGGGCACTCTCTTCCCCCCTCTTGGTAAGGACTCTGGCCAGATCTGCCCAGCGTAGCTGACCAGATCAGCCGTCGCAGCAAGATTCGGAATAGGGAAAGACTTTTGGCTCAACCTTCTGCTTACAATATGTGGCTACATCCCAGGTGTGCTAATTCTCGCTTTCACCTGTCTACAAGTCGTTGACACACCCGAGGCCATGGGCACAACTTCTATATTCAGGTCCATTTCTCGTCACATCTGCAGCCCCAGGGCATAATTCTCACATTTACACTACAGAACATCAGAAACAATAAAACTCATTCCAGAACCCCCAAGTGGGCACAGAAGTGGGGACTAGTGGATACCTCGGAGATCAAGCGCAAAGAGCGCAAGTCTCAATGGGCTACACGTTATAACGATCGTCTCCCCCATTCAACGCTTGAGGGTCAGCCTCTCGAGGATGGCCAGGAAGCAGGTTCTTCCAGTATCGACCTCTCTAGCGGGGGATATCGAGGTCTCAGGCAAAATTCTACTGGAGCTGTTGAACTCTGGAAATCCGAGGATGAAATCTATTATAATAACCAACGTGATTTGACCCAACCAGAGTCAGGAGGGCGGTGGAAATACCCTGCCAATTTTGATGACACTGAACTCACTGCGATACCAAGAAAGAGCAAGAAGAAGAAGGACAAAAAGGATAGGTGGGCAAGGACACAGGAGGCTTATATCCTTTCAGAGGAACAGTCGAACAAGAAGAAAAAGTCATCCAAACGTAAAAAGAGTAAAAATTCGCTGCAGGACAGCTTTGTTTCTCGAAATTCTAGTACCGCGGAGCTTCCTGAGGACGCAGAGGGTGGATTATATGGAAATAGTTCGCGAGTGCCCAATGACGATGGTCTCTCACCGCCTAACGGCACGAACAAGAAGCAATCCGCTGCGACCTCAGATGATATCTTTGATCACCAGTTTTAGCTACTCTTGGCGCCCACCATGGAGTTCTCATGATGTGCCGCGATCCTCTCTCTTTTCATGAATACCAGCTCGTATTGTAATAAAATCAAGGATAAATTACCTATATTGTTATTAACATCGCATCCGTGTCACTACTTCAATCTCGTATCATTGATAAAGGATTGAGGCACCGAGGACGGTGCTAGTCGTCTCTATTTAGTATTCGATCATTTCCTACACCCGTATGGATACTGAATACTGACAACCAACTGCCCTGGGACTATGCGCAATGCATCTCAGTCATCAGTCCGCCTATAAATTCGCTGGATGCTACATATAGGATGATATATACACAGGAACATCGATATGAGCAAAATATACTTCTACATCAGATGGACTTTCTTACTCATCTATCTGTCAAGGTCATGTCACTGTGTCACCCAGACAGAAGGTGCTTCTCCGAGTAAAAAAGAGCCTATAATTGCTCACTTATGCACTTCTTTGATTGATCTCACATAAAAGAGAAGAAGAGAGAGAGATAAGAAAGATAATTCCGAAACAACAACCAGACTAATGCTAAGATGCGGTGGAGCACAACTGACTATGCTCGAGCGGCTAGATTGGTCTGTGATATGGGATATTGGGGGATATGTGAGCTGAGGGGCTAGGGTGGTGTGGTGGGAAATTCTGTGTACGAACATCGCAAGAACAGTCGCACACCCTATATTAACTAGCCATCGTCCCACGGGATGTTGAACTCCGAGGCCAGACTTAAGATGCGGAATCAAAACCTGGATCGTATCTGTCACCCTGTCAACTCTCGAACCTTTGAACAGATTTCACTGTACAGTACAAGAGTCAGAACGAACTGGTGAATCCGACCGAATATTTCTCGAACGGATTGTGATAGTCCACAGACAGAAAATGACGGCTTATTCCTTCGCCCGACATGCGTTCGGGTTGATATTCGCAATTCAAATGGCTTTGTTCGCTCGTATCCTCAGCAGTGGAGGTGCTTTCGCCCAGAGGCTAGTGGATTTCCAAGTTGCTCAGCCACCTCCTGTCCCGCATGACGCCAAGCAGTGTACAATCCAAGTTTTCCAGTGGGTTTCCGGCCAGTAATCATAATTCCGTCTCGCCTAGGATTGATTTTCCTTTTCACGCAGGAGGGATTTCGCTTTTTCATTTGGATTGTAAGGAATACTTTCTAAGTTAGATAGGCGCTCACAAAATCACATGGAAGGGCGGAAGTTGTCCAGCTTGAGTACGAGTTTAATTTTGTCCGTAAATTCCTACATCTGTGATTGACCACCAAGTGCAGTCCTCCGACAGATTGTGGACCTCCCGGGTCTTGGGCCGCCATTACTCTTAATTTTACAGTGACTTCCAACGGGACTCAATTTGACAGACTCGGGATTTTTACTTTCCAGAATGTTGAAAGTAAACTTGGTTTTCCTCTCTCCAGAGAATTACTTAAACTCATCCAAATTTGACTTGTAGTCTGGCGAACCTCTACTCCGGAGCCTACTCGTGGTGACGGGATCATATGGGAATACATCAAGGATGTAACCAGATATACCCCCTTATTTGCGAAACCTGGCACCTTCATTCTGCAACTTGACAATCTAATTCAGCAGGGCCTTGATGGGGTGTACTCCAGTGCGTGATAAGTCTTGTCTGATCCCAGGAGTATGCATCTCAACTCAGGACAGCCGTTCTTTCCGCAACCTACTATGCATCATCAGATAGGCACCCACCGGCCAAGATGTCAGATCTCATTGTACCACTATCAACCCTGTTGAACGATACCGGAAATGATGCATCAGTACCCCCTGGATTTTCTGTAAGCGCCTCAAGAGAATCTGGACAATCTCTGTGTTGAGTTGACTCGATTTTTAGATTGACGTGACCCTCCCCCAAAATACGGTCGAGGTATATGCAGAACTGTATGCATCTGGAAATGGAAACGAAGAGTTCTGGGTAGGCCAAGAAAATTCAAACTTCGGAAAATATGTCGATTCTGATATTGACACTAGTACTTTAGTGTGCCTAATCAATTCCTTGGAGATATTCCAGAAGGCTCGGCTTTGGGCCAGGGACCCTTCCGCGAGGTTCGTCTGTTGATAGATGGCCAGGTGGCAGGTGTCGTCTTCCCCTATACAACCATATTCACGGGTGGTTTCACACCCCCATGCTGGAGGTTAGTCTATCTCGAGTGGTCGACATTTCTCGGCTGCGAAAGAATGGCTGTGATGCTGATTTTCTTGTTGAATCATAAGGCCAATCACCTCATATGGTGCTCTCGACCTACCGACTTACTTCCTCGACGTCACACCTTTCGTTCCCGTCTTGGTAGACGGGAAAGCGCACAACTTCACCATTGATGTCCTCTCAGCCGAGTCGGATCATACGACCCTACAAAATTGGTTCGTTTCGGGGAACTTGCAGGTCTTCACCGATCCTTCTGGTCGTCCAACAACAGGTAGAATACTGCGCTCTGAAAACCAGCTCTTTGCAGAGACAAATGCAGTCGGTAACGTGGATACAGATGGGAACTTGAGGTTCACTGTCACAGCGAGTAGGAACATTCTTATCGAGTCCGAGATTGTCAGTGGAAGTGGCACGGAATTGCACGTCACCTGGACACAGGCGTATGATTACTCATCCTCTCAACAGTGGCTGGAGAATGCATTGGTTCAGGTAGGTACACCCCCTCCCCAACTCCCAACTAGGTATGGTTTCAGTCTCAAAAAGAGTGATAGAACATGCAACAAACTATTTCTGGCCTTTTTAACTCCACTCATAACGGACAAATGGCTCTGGAAGATCGCTTCTCGTACCCATTAAACATCAATTTTACAAATTTAAATGACAACTTCACCAACTGTAAATAATTCGAGCATTTTTCTGTGTGAGCCTTGTTTCTGATCCTACATCTCGTAGGGTTTACTAGCTTCGACCATTCGTACAATCGTGACCTTTTGCCTATGCCTACAATTGTCCGAAGCACCATCAATAACCGCCAATTAGCAGGTTTGTAAGGACCCTTCTGTCACTATGCTTTTCCTTGAACGCAGTTCGTAGACGGATTTTTCCTTATCCAACAGGGTGGAAACACTGGCAATGGGACAAGTGATAATGACTTTAAGTACAAGGATGACGCTGGGAACACATACAATCGACAAGTCAGCGCTAGATCTAACGTTATTACGCTCGATGAACAATCTGGCAATCTTGCTCCAGCTCCTGAGCCATCACCTCTCTTGGTACAAGATGCATCATTTACAGGCTACAGCACGCCCAGACTTCCTCACAGCATACCAGGAGAAGCCTAAGCCAGAGTACACTTAGCCGAAGTCAGCTCTAAATTGTTCACCTATATACGCCATGAATACATTTGAAGGTGAAAAGAATATTTGAAAAATGCAGGGGCCAATGCATGAATATGACGCCTAAGAGATGAATCTACTTGCTAAATTGTCAATACTTCTAGTTGAGTAGCAAATCAGAACCAACGGTACACAGGAACCAGGTTACAGAATGAGGGTTGGTTGAGAGATCAGAAAAGGCCGACAACATGACCTGTCTCAGGATCTAATCTGACTTCCCAGAATCCAGGGCGAGTACCTAGCCCTGGCATAGTTTGCATCTCGCCCAGAACTGGATAGAGGAATCCAGCACCTGCGGACAAACGAATCGAGCGAATCGGAAGAGTGAATCCTGAGGTCGAACAAGTTGTCAGTCACTTATAAACATCTCGTAGAAGAAAAGAGTTAGCTCACCCGAAGGAACGTTCTTGAGCTTGGGATCATGGGAGAACGAATACTGGGTTTTAGCCATACAAACTGAAATAATAATCAGACTTCTACCGCATTGAAGAGCAGATGGCCACTTACTAGGAAGATTACCGAATCCTTGCCTTGTATAAGTATCAATCTGAGATTGAGCCATTTCGGATAGTTGAATGTCCTTGGCTCCATAGATCTCTTTTGCAATGACTTCGATCTTTTCTTCGATAGAGAGATCAAGGTTATAGAGGAACTTGAACTCAGATTTGCCTTCACAAATTGCAATCACTGCTTCAGCAAGCGCACGGGCTCCAGCCCCACCTTGAGCCCAGTGATTAGTAACAACCGCACCATCTGCGCCCCCAGCGAGGCACTCGTCACGGATGAGTGCTAGTTCAGCGTCAGTATCGGTCCTAGGATTACCGCATGAGGACAGGAACAATCTCAGAGGGTTAAGACCTACGCAAATCGATTTATAGCCACAATAACTTTCACACCAAACTTTTTGCAATTTTGGATGTGCTTGAGCAAGTTCTTGCACCCTTCCTTGAGGGTGAGCAAATCCTCCTTCGTATAGGTTTCAGCGAGAGGTTTTCCAGGGGTGACCTCAGGACCACCACCATGCATCTTGAGGGCACGAGTGGTGGCAACAATGACGGTAGCATCAGGTTTGAGTCCGCTCGTGCGGCACTTGATGTTACAAAACTTCTCCATCCCCATGTCAGCACCAAAACCACATTCTGTGAGTACATAGCCCATGCGCTCTGCTGAGTCGCCCTCTTCCGTTCCAGCGAGTTTCAACGCAACACGGTCAGCAAGGATAGATGAATTGCCGTGAGCAATATTGGCAAAAGGCCCAGCGTGGACAAAGACGGGAGTGCCCTAGAAATGGGTCAAACAGACTCGCAAAATCCGAGAAAAGCCAAAGACTCACTTGGAGGGTCTGCATGAGATTGGGTTTGATGGCGTCTTTCATCAAAACAGCTAGAGCGCCAGTGACACCGATGTCATCAGCAGTGATAGCCTCGCCACGTTTGCTCGTAGCTACAACAATAGCACCTAAACGTTCTTGCATGTCCTCGAGGGACGTGGTCAACGCAAGTATCGCCATGACCTCACTGGCGACAGCGATATCGAAACCAGTCTCGCGAACGTGCCCTTGTTCGGTAGGATTTTGACCAATAGTGATCTTTCGCAAAAACCGGTCATTGGTATCAAGCACACGGTTCCAAGTGATGGTGCTTAGGTCGACATCAAGGCGAGCAAAGTGATTGATTTCTTCAGGTGTCAGATCATCTGGTTTGGTCTTGTCGATGTCAAGCTTCTTCAGGCGCTTGAGCATGAGAGGTGCAAATTCACGTTTATTCTTTTTAGTCAGGACCAACCGGCTGTACAACGCCTTGTTGTAGTGTTCAGAACCTCAGTAGACATGGCAGAAGGATTATCACACCTTATCGCTCTGAGTGGCCTCGTGGAATATTCGCGCATCCAACGCAGCAGCTAAAAATAATGGGGATCAGAGTATCATAAATAGCTCGGTTTGACGAACCAAGAAGATTGTTCGCCGCTGTGACAGCATGAATGTCACCAGTCAGATGGAGATTGAACTAGAAGTCATTAAGAATAGAGGCAAGGCATCGCAAAATAGGTTTGACCTCATCCATGGGGATAACCTGACTATAACCGCCACCTGCCGCACCACCTTTGATGCCAAAAGTCGGTCCTTGACTGGGTTGCCGAATGCACGCAAAGGTGGGACGGCCAAGTTCTGCACCAAGAGCCTGGGCAAGGCCAATAGCTGTCGTTGATTTACCCTCTCCCAGAGGCGTAGGAGTAATTCTAGGGATTTTTGAGTAGCGGAAATTCGAGGCTACTGGCATTACTTACCCTGAGATAACAATATACTTTCCGTCCTTGCGATGAGCAAGGCGCTCCAGTACACTCAGATCGACTTTAGCCTTGAATTTGCCGTAGCTCTCAAGTTCGTCTGGAAGTAACCCAATCTCATGAGCCAATTGTTTGATTGGTTTGGGGGTCTGGGCCATGGAAATCTCAATATCTGATGGGACATTGTCCTGCACATTGAGTTTCAGGGGTTTGACTTGTCTGGACCGGGCTTCTTCCCAAATGCGTTCACTAGATTTGAGTGTGTTCTCCATGAGAAGAGCAACAGTCATAGGACCAACGCCTCCAGGTACAGGCGTGATGTGTGAAACAACGTGAGAAGCAGAGGAAAATTCGACATCTCCAACCAGTCTTTGACCACTTTTCTTAGTTTCGTCTAGAGAGCCAGTGAGCAGGGTCGGGGTGATAAAATGAGAAAAATTACCAGGGACATAGTTTATACCGACATCTATTACGACTGCACCTTGTTTAAGCCAAGATCCCTTGACGAACTCTGGACGACCAATAGCAGCCACAACAATGTCGGCGGTTTTGAGCTAGCGACATCACATTGAACAACAGAACCAGAGAGCAAAGATGGACCATACAATTTCTTGAACGTTCCTAGTCTTGCTGTGACATTGGGTAATAGTGGCATCTCTATTCCTGAGCATTGACGCAACAGGGCTGCCGACGATATCGCTGCGACCAAGAATTACAGCATGTGCGCCAGTGAGCGGGACGCGGGTAGACTCCAAAAGTCGTATTACACCTGCAGGAGTACATGGCTCGTAAAGAGGTTCGCTCGCACGAGAAGATAAATGACCGATGTTGTAGGCGTGGAAACTAGCGAAAGCGTTGGGTTATTAAGACAGTGATCTCAGGGAAGCTACATACCCATCAACATCTTTATCAGGATTGATAGCCTCAGTCACGCGCCGCTCGCCATCGGATTTGATGTGGTCTCCGAGAGGTAGCTGTACTAGGATACCGCTGACTTTATCGTCGCTATTTAAGCGCTCAACGATGCGAATGATGTCGTCTACTTCTGTATCAGCCGGAATTTTGATATGTTGAAGCTTGATCCCGACTTCATTAGCAGCCTTGGATTTCATGCGAATATAGGCCGATGAGTCCTGGCGATTGCCCACTTGTACAACTGCGAGCTGGGGCTGAAAGTGCGGGTAATTGACCTGCAGGGACTTGATTTTATTGGTGACGCCCTGTCGAATTGATCTGTAGAGTGTAATGACGGCTGGATTGTAACGAAAAAGAGATACGCACTTTGCAAGGGCAGTGCCATCTATAATTTTTGCAGGATTGGCAGCCATGGTGTGGAAGTGATGGAAAGATAAGAAGAGACGGCCGAAAGCAGGGCGCATGATAAACCGGATATGAAGCCTTATGAGGAAGGCCGGGTTTCCAGCCGGTGTCAATTCTTATGAGGACAGTCTCTCTTGTCGGGACTCCTTTTTTCCAGTATTTCAAAAGTGTTTGCGAGTTGCCGGGCCTGATATCTTCCCACGCATCCTCCGGTCAAAATTTTGTTGGCAGACAGCACATAGCAAGCAGCTACACTCATCTCACAAAATGTCCTCTGCTCTTTTCAAAGCCTCCACCGCTGCCCTCTCATCGCGCTCACTGGCCCGTACTGCTCCTCGCTCTATCCCTGCCTTCTCCAGACGCCACTATTCAACAGACACCATCCCAGAGCAGGACAAGGAGCATGAAAAACCCGACGGCACGTCTTCTGATATAGCCGAGAAGCTCAAGGCCAAGGAGGCTGAGGTGGTCGACCTCACTGTAAGTTTGGCTTCACTCGCTGTCCTACTTCGTCCTGACAATTCCGACCAGGGACGACTTCGGTATCTACAGGCAGACTTTCTAAATCTCCAGCGCAACTCCGCACGCGAAAAGGAACAAACCCGCGATTTTGCTATCACAAAATTTGCAGGTGACCTCCTTGAAACGGTAGATGTTCTCGCCATCGCCCTCAAAACCACGCCTTCAACTGCCCTTTCGAAAGATTCATCGGAACCGCTTGCAAAGACTCATGCAGAGTACCTCCAGGATCTCCATCAGGGTGTCGAGATGACTCATCGACTGCTTCTTCAAACCCTCTTCAAATACCACGTAAAACCTTTCGATCCCACGGGTGGTCAGTTTGACCCTAATTTCCACGAAGCAGTATATCAGGCTCCTATACCTGACAAGGAACCTGGTACAGTCGTGGACTGCCAGAAGACTGGATATACCATCAAAGACCGGGTTCTACGGGCAGCGCGGGTCGGTGTAGCACAGGGAACGTCTTCATGATCCATTCATTCATTCACGGACTCCATTTAGCAAGCTGCGCCTTCTAGATCTGCTGCAGAGGGTGCCATCATTATTACCAAAATTATATAGCTACGACTAATCTACGCTCGACATGATGATTAAGACTCATATCCACACTCCTCGTATTTCCATTTCCATCGCTGCTACATCACCGCACTTCAATTGCAAATTGTTGTTTTAGTCGCGTCACAACTTGATTCTGTGTCTCATTGACTTCTTCATTCGAGAGCGACCTGCAAAAACCAGGGTTGGCAAAATGGAGTGTGGACAAAAGAGCAGAATATACCTGTCCATGGATCTGTAATTGACCCTGAAGCAATTGCTCTCCTTGTTCGTTTTAGGATGCACAAAATGGTCGATCTGCAATTATCCTTTGAGTACTCTGAGAGTCCAGTCAGACCATGAACATATGACCTTCTTGACGTCCTCTACTAGATCACCAGCAACATCACGAACAACATCACAAAAGTCGTTATCATGCAGTGACGTATTTTTGGGAAGCCAGAAGCTGACATCCTTGAAGCAGGATGGATATTTTGAATAAGGCTTGAAGCTTGTTATTTTTCCTTGTTCAAATTGCGATATGAAGCGTTCGTCCGACGACCAGAAAAGCCGGATGTCAGGTATTGAGAATAACACCATTGCTATCCGCTCCAAACCCAGTCCGAAAGCCCAACCAATTTTATTCTGAACTCCTAGCAATAGCATATAAATTTCAGTCTTTTCGAGAAAAAATGAAGTATACCTGCAGTATCTAGCGTCGCCTGTTTTACAACACCACATCCTAGAATCTCCAGCCACTTGCCCTGATAGAAAACCTCTACTTCAAAGCTCGGGCTAGTGAATGGAAAATATGCCTCAATCCACCTAACCCTCAGTGGTTCTCCCTTCCCAACCAACCCTCTTGTCGCCAACCCGAATACCTGCAGAATTAAAGTATTCAGTGAAAGCTTCAAATTCTTTGTCAATGCTTCAACAAAGACGGGGTCATGGCCTTCTTGTACAGGATTGGTCTTGGTGATATTGGGTATATCCTCTATGACAATATCTTCCTTCGCCAACGCTATCTCCCGTTGTCGGTTATCTTCTTCCACCTCCTTCAACCCATCCGCATTCGCATCTACAATTTTCGCTCCTTCAACTTGGTGAAAGACAGGATAATGAGAACCGTCGATCTCATCGCGTCTATACACATCAGCCGTAAGCAACCACTTCGTCTCTCCATTCCTAAAAGTCTCGACTTCGTGCGCTGAAGTATGCGTCCGCAACATCAAGCCCCCATTAATATAATAGCTATCCGTGACAGACCGTCCAGGATGATCATTTGGGAAGGAAAGTTCATCAAAGTTCTGAAAGGGAGTGACAAGCGGTGACAGAGAAGAGAGGTGAGCAAAGTCCGGATAAGCAGATTCCACAAGTCCACGAAGAGTGCTTAGAGGATGGTTTTGTTGAGTGTGTATCCGGAGAGGTATTTTTGCATTTATACTAGCAGGTATATTGGTTTTGTCGTCCGTAGGGTAATTTTGGCCTAAGATTTCAAGCGTTTGAGGGAGTGGAGATGAAGAATGAGAGGACGTGAAGGACAATGCCCGACGCCAGGCGATGCTCCAGTGGCATTGGACACATTGCCGAGTCATCAATTTGAGAGGCATTTGGAAATTCGGAAATCCGAAAGTGCCTAAGCAGCTCAGGATTGAGCATTTGGTGACATGGAATCAGGACTTTGCTCACAGTTTGTCATTATTTTCGGGAGTTGTTAAATACCAAATCGCAGAAACTGGATACGTTAGAAGCCTTGATGATGGTAAAATTACTGTCTTCCAATTTCTTGGTCACACCAGTTGGGTCAACATGCACTGGGGAAAGTATATGTATTCTTGACGGTATCACTAGACTACACTATCTACGACTATCGTAAGGCGAGACCGTCATTCCAATCCACCGTGAGTCGTCTAACATAAATGAGTTCATAAGGGGACGTAGCAGCAAAAAGGAAAAAGAGGTTAGAAAACACTGTCAAAGGGCCGTCGAGACGAACAAAATTGTCTGGAGCAACACAACAGAAAAGGTGAAATACAAGAAGCAAGAGAGAGAAAAAGCACACCACTAGAGGCTTGCAACCTTCAACCGAACCAACGAGCAGGAGTTCTCGTGGCACGAGGCCGCGGAACTGTTTGAGCAGGAGGCTCCTCATACTCAGAAATAATTTCGACTTCTGTGGTACGGGGACTGGACTCGGTTTTTGACTGGCTTGAGGAAACAGGAGAAGGTTTGGGAGCATGGCGAGTACTGGCAGGGGGAGGAACAACGACAGTTTGCATCTCAATTATTGTCTCATGAATAGGTTCATCAGGAGGCGACAAGTAGGGCTGCTAAAAATGATGTCAGCACCGGCATTGAAAATTTGAAATAAAAAGATTAAAGAAGGGGGTCGTAGACTGTGACTGAGGATTAACGCTAAAATGTCCATCATGTGAGCATCATGATTTAAGTGCAAGAACATGATCGATCGATCGACCTAAAATGGCAGATACACGATCGGATATATATACCTCGCATTTCAACAGTCTACGAGAAAGGGGGACAAGGAACAAATACCGTAGTCCCCCTAGCCCACTATGGATGAAGAAAGGTAGGGGCGGATTCCTACGGACTATACAGATAGGTCTTCGATTTGTTCCCTGTCACTCTAGAGATCGGATCGACGAGTAGGAGGTACCTTTGAGGATTTTCGTTTGGGAACAGATGGTTCGTAGACATATTCTTCCTCCACAGTTTGAGGATTGTCATTTCCCAAAGTACTATTGATATATGAGCAAAGCATTGAGGAGTGAACCAAGTTATACGTACATCAATTGCTCCATGATCCAAGACTCACGACGGGCAGCATCATGCTCCCGGCGGTTCACATTTTCTTCGCGTTTGCTGATATCACGCTCACGCTCAGCGATTTTGAGCTCACGTTCCAGAAGTTCTTCGCTACGAGGTCCGGTCCAGCCGGGGGGCGTAAGGGAATCCTCCTTGACAATCTCCTTAATAATGGTGGCAGCCGGGGCAGCAACAGTCTCGAAAATGGTGGTGGTCATTGGAGGGCTGCAAACAGGACATGCGGCAGGCGAGGGTATAACACCTCCAGGTGCACCGATTAGGAGTTCAGCCTCACGTCTGGCGACCTCAGCTTCACGAACAGCAACTGCGCTCTCACGAGCGATAAGTGCCTGGGTACGTTTTGGAGTCAAGTAACTCAAGACGCTGTTACCACCCTCTGAGGGACTGCCTCCTGCAGCAGAAGCGGTGTTTGAGGGGAGCGATAGCATGACTGCGAGGACTGCAAGGACAAGAGAGAGTACAAGAAGCAGAGTTGTGGACGAGATGGTCCTGTGGTGGCGGTGGGACGAAGAAGAGGATCTGTGACGATGCTCCCTGTCGCGATGTTCGCCTCGGTGAGAGGAGGAGGGGTCTCCGGCCATCCTATCTTTATGGCCCATAGTTGAGGTTACAAATGAGGACATGGGTTCAGGTGTCTCACCGGAGGATGTTGAGGTCGTAAGTGGACGTATAAAAACTGAAGACGTGGTGAAAAGATGAACAAGCGGATAGGTAGCGCACAAAAGAAAATAAGAAAAGTCCAAAATTCGATTGTTCAACTAACACGTGACTGAACAAATATGTACAAGCTCAGACAAAGACACATCCAACACCCGAGCGTGTCTTCCCAGCGATGTCTCTCCGTCGTTTTGCCCAAGAAAATAACGCAGGGTTCATCCGCCAGTCACCTATTGCCAACTTACCATCCACACCGAGGAATAGATCGTCCATTGGTGCTCATAAGACACCGCCCTCTTTAACACCCTGGCGCACAGCTGGAACCCCACAAAACAGGGCTCGTAAGGAGCCTGCTTTTCCCAATGGCACAGGGACACCGACACGCAGAGCAGTCGTTCGCAAAAAATCTTTGCTTGAAAGGTGATCCCTTCTCTGATTGGGCATTCACATCTGTTCAACTTCCTTCAGGATAAAGTCTATACCCTCAACCATTGCATTTGAGATTGCCCTCTTCCCTAACAATGTCCCACTTCCGACACCCAAAACTTCAGCCAGGGTTCTCGGGGCAATCATGCACCTTCTACATCTCTGCGCACGTATTCACCAGGTACGCAAAGTACCTGCCTCTGACATCGGGTGGGAAGACATGTATCACGAAGAGGAAGGGAACTCTTGGTTTGATTGGGTACATCTACTTCACTCGCTGAGGACCCTTTCATTAATATGTTCTCATCTAGACTGTACCCACAATTTTCCTTCTAATTCTGGCTTCCGTCTTCAACACGGCTTTTCTCTTTTCTCGCACAAGGATTTACCGCTTCCACCATAGAAGCGATCCTCTTTCCTCTCCTAATGCTAAAACTGTTGCTGCAGACCTCGATTTTGAACCACGTCAGCCACCATCATTAGGTGCCCAGCTTCGTTCTGGAGCGTGGTATACTTTCTCATATTCATGGCGCTGGCTTCTCGGAATGAAGCTTCCATCTATGAATGATCCTCTTCCACCTCAATCTGCCCAAATCCAAGAATTATCCACGTGGTCACCCGGCATGCTGGAGCTGGAGCTTTTCAGTTTGTATTCTCCAATTCATGCTCTGTTGTGGTTAGCAACATCGTCCTCGAATTGGATTATCATGCTGTTCATTATGGGCCTGACTGGTGTGCAGGTATTGGGCCCTCAAATATCATAACCTCGCAAACTGACATATGAGTAGTTGAACATCCTTGTACATTCTTACACTGTTTTGCTCAAGGACAAGGAGCTCATCGCTGCTGAAGTGTTGAATGAATATAATAAGGGGGTATGTTGTTTTCCTGCACATGATTGAGGACCCTAGGTTCACACATCGTCTCTAGTTCGTTTATCCTCAGTTATATCCTTTCCGGAAAGATGTAGCTGTGATGACGCATGAAGCGGAAATGGTTGATCTGTGGGAGGACTGACCTCTTCTAACTGATATCGGTTCCGTTGACGCACGTTCTTCTGGAGCAATGGTGTTCTCATGCTCAGCCACGGTGGTCTCACGCGTCATCAAATACATAATCGTATATACCATACCACACTTTTTTGTCATGATAGATGTTCCTCATCATACTGAACATAGCGAATGCATACCTTGACCTGCAGCTCACTTGAGACAAATAGACATATCCCGTAGCATCACGTGGTATAAACTAAATGACAATCGAAGGTAAATCGAAGGTACGGATGTAAACTTTTTTCTCAAACTTGTAGCACAAAAATAAAGGATTACCTGTCGCTTCTCATCAAATTGAATGCAGAGCATAAAAATTTACATCCGTTGTAGCTCAGGCTTGCGAAAACAGAAAAATACACGACACTATGAATGACGAACAATAATGTCAGAACAATGTCAGAACACGAAAAAACATGCCCATATCGAGATTCGAACTCGAGACCCTTGCATGGTCATAAAGTAACCCCATAAGTACAATGCTCTACCGGCTGAGCTATACGGGCCCAATTACACTGGGCCTTTTCAAAATATATATAATCTGTTCACCTCTCGTTCAATAATTTCGCTGTGCTGTTATCAGAAAAGTCTATGCCAGTGATACCTCCTCGCATTTCCCATCAGCGAAAGTAAGAAACCGAGTACCAACCCGTTTCGCTTGTTCCTCTGAATGAGTTATCCAGACCAGTGCTTTAAGTTGTCTATCCACGGCCTTGACTTCTTGCGCCAAGAAACTCTCAACCATCGCAGACGATTCTGGATCCAATGCCGACGTGGGTTCTAGTTACAGTCCATTCATCCATCATGAAGATTGCATGGAAACAAGCTAGAACACAAACCGTCAAGTAACAAAATCTCCGCAGTATCAATCGCCAAAGCGACGGCGAGCGCAATCCTCTGTGCCTCTCCACCACTCAGATTAGACCAATCTCTATCCCATAATTGCTCATCTACGCCCCACCGCCCACCGATATCCTTGGCTTTTCGCAGTACAACATGAGGAGCGCTCTTGTCATTTCTGTAGTCTTTGTGCGATTTCAATTCAGTCACGACGTATAAGAAATCTGTGGGAGAGCCTGGGAGCAGCGATGGGCGTTGTGGAACATAGAGGACTTTGGTTCGAAATGCGGGTATGCCTATCATTAGAAATGATAAGAGATCATCGTCGGTGAGAACGTTAGTGATTCTTGCCCACCATATGTCTGTGGGGTTCTTGAGAGAAGGTGAGACAGTGTTTGATAAGGAGGGAAAGAAAAAAGAAGAAGGGGATAAGTGCAATCGCACTTTGTGTTTTATTTTTAACGTGGAGATTAACATCTCCTATTTCTTACCTCCCACGATATAATACATTGCCTTTATGGAGAACAAGATGTGCAATACACTTGAGCATAGTCGTCTTCCCAGAGCCACTCTTTCCTTGAAGAATGATTATATCACCTGACGATATGGGATTAACCCGGACGGAATCATCTTATTCAGCGCACCTTCGTTCACTGAAAAGCTGACATCATGAAAGAGGGGTTGTCCCAGGGATATTTCGCAGGTAACATCGCGTACTTCGAGTATGGGGGTAGTCATGATGAGTAACAGCGGAAGAGAAGTTGGGGGTGACAATTGGTGGGCTATCAAGTTGTTCGGAACAATTTGCAGATTGTTTGACGCCAGTAAAAACTAGCAGTGCATACATAAACGTTCAGGATTTAGTGATTCATGATAAACGTGCAAAGGAATGGCCGTTTAAGTGTCAGCGACGTCCATGATATATGAGTAGCAGTGTATTATTCTAAAGGGTGTCCAGGTATTATATTATCGGTTGAGGAGGCAAACCCATCTCCTCGGGTGTCAAACTTGAGCTTTCAATCATCACGCCAACGCCGACCTTGGCAGCATTCTACAAAGACGGGATCAGTAACGGGTCAACATGAGCAAAATTGTGACCGACTTTGAAGTGATCAATCTCCCCCGAGACCAAGAAGGCAAATGTGGGAGTGAAGCGTTGCTCAAGAACTGCCGATACCTTTCCAGCTGAATCCAATTGGGCACGAAAAGTCGACAATCTGAGGTCGTACTTGGCACCAATTGTTGCAACGGCGTCGCGCCGTTGAGGAACTGCAATAAGCTGTAGATCAGCAGCAACGTCCACCTTCTCACTCAGCTTTTGCCAGTATGTAGCCTGGAGGATCCCGGGTTGCAACTGCGCCGTCGCAATCCAATTTTTATCATTGCTTGTATACTTTGCAAGATAAGATGTGCTCATTTCCGCCATATCAGGGTTGGGACGTTGCCAAAGTGTCTCAACTCCAGCGGCGAAATTTTTGGTAAGGGACTGAAGATAGCTGCCAACATAGATACCCGTGAAATCAGCTGGCGATGCGTTAATACTCTTGAGGTTTAGGTTAAAATCCAGGCCTTGATAATCGTGTTCCATCTGGAACACATTTTGCCCAGCCTGCTGCGAGAACTAGAAGCACCCATTGATCTTTCGATATATCAAGTATGAGGGCAGACACAGAGCTTACCTGCGCTTGGAATTTTGAAACGTGCTTTTCTGACCATCCATGATTGAACCTCGCGTTCACATTACCGTCATGGTCAACGCTCCCCTGAAGGAACACCTGTAAATGTTTCGGATTAGCACAACATATGGCCTCGACGCGTACTTGACGCACACGTGTGTTGGCGAACATTGCTCCAAAGTTATATGATGATGGAAGGGTCTGTGAACCCAACGCGAAGGCGTGGGTTACCTGGAAGAGGGGATTCATAGACAAGCTTTTGGTGAGGTCTGCACGGGCTCCATCGAACATCTGCATTTGTAGCTGAGTGGCTGGTTCAAAGTGTGTTAGTAACATGCTTTGGTGGGGTATGAAACGGTCCATATACCTTTGACCTCTTTTTGGAGATTTTCAACGGTTCCCGGATGAGGGAGGCCAAGGTCTGCTCGCCATCGGTTAACTCTGTCGAGTGCACTTGACAGGAAGGGCGGAAGGCAGAAATAAGAGGAATTGGCAGCGGGCTGGGGCGCAGCTGGAGTTTCACTGGCCAAGGACTTTTCGGGAATAGCAGGGGATGCCATGACAAAAAGAAGGCGGCTAAATAATGACGAGGTGTAGAGAAAAGGAACCAAACAAGCACAAACGTCGGCGGCAGTGGCAGCGGCAGGCGGATATTTCTCCTGTCGTGTGTTTGTCGTGCACCTATCTGGAAGACGAGTATCTACTCTTTTTTTTTGGTACAGTGCTTCGGCCCAGCTGATCCTGGCTGCGCAGTTCGGAAGTAATTCGGGCGAGCATTCGCACGCGTGATGGCTACTGTTGAGGCTCCACTTGTCTTACCAAAAATCTCCTCACCTCTCGTTGCCCCTCTATTAAATATCTCTCCGCTTTTCTTCTTCCCTTCTTCCTCCCCCCTCCCCCATGCCTGGCTTCTCCCTTTTTGCTTCCAGTCCTCGCAGGTTCATCCTTATTGCTCTCGGAGCCGTCGTAAGTTCAGCCCTCTTTCTAAATTTGTCTCCCTTTTGATCCATCTAGATAACAATTCACTATGTCCTGAGCATGTTGCACCACAATTATTCCCCCTCTGCAGGCTTGAAAAGTCTCACTGAAAAATGGCAGAAAATCCATTTCAATTCAACCGCTGCCACACTACCACCACAATTTCTGCATGACAAGCTCCCTGTGGTAACAACTACACAGACAAAGACAAAGACAGTTGCGACAACCAAGCTCCTTGAGGTGGCTGCCCCGGAACCGACTACTATATTGCTTGACATTCCGCCGCCCCCAAAACGGGCAAACGCGACCTTTGTCTTCCTATGTCGTAACTCTGATCTTGCTGGGGTGGTCTCGAGTATTCGCCAAACGGAGGACCGCTTTAACAGACATCATCAGTACCCGTGGGTTCTTCTGAATGAAGAGCCGTTCACCGACGAGTTTAAAGAGTCTGTTATTTCAGCTCCTCGTGACGTTGGACCGCATTCTAACAATATCTCAGGCGCGTTCGAGTTCTCACGGATGCCCCCGTTCACTTTGGGTTGATTCCACAAGAGCATTGGTATCAACCCGACTGGATAGACGAGGACCGAGCCAAAGCAGGTCGCTCGCGTATGATGGCCCAGGGCATCATTTATGCTGGTAAGCAACAGCTCCACATCACGCAGCTACCTCCGATCTAAATATTGATGTTCTGTACATCTTAGGCAGTGTACCGTAAGCGGGTATATACAGTTCATTATCAAGATTAATTTCATTTGCAGTTATCGCAATATGTGTCGTTTTAATTCCGGGGTGAGTGTCGTACAGTTACAATGATACTATCCGTTTACAGTGTAACAGTTCTTCTTCCAGCATGAGCTATTGAAACCGTACCGTTATTATTGGCGGTAAGCCACGTGACTGCTTCTCGAGTAACCCATTCTAATCATATCCATAGGGTTGAGTATGTTTCCGACATCCTGCTGAAAAATTCCTTATTATATTGATATGTGCTCACGATTGCAGGCCGGGTGTTCAATTTTTCTGCGACATCACATATGATCCCTTTGTTTTCATGGAAGAAAATAATAAAGTGTACAGTGAGCATCCGAATCACGGGTTACACTGTTTACCCGCTTCTCACATCGTTTCAGGCTTTACCATTTCCCTTGTGGAATGGGAGCCGACAATTCCAACCCTCTGGTCATCAGTCAAAGGTGATGATCCCCAACTTCATTCCAATTGCAAGTGTTAACTTATCTGTCTCTTCCCAGAATTTGTAAAAAGAAACCCAGAGTATTTGCATCCCAACAATTCGATGCGTTTTCTGTCTGACAATAATGGTTCTCGATACAACTTATGCCATTGTGGGTTCAAGTTTTCGTGCTCCAAATCCAGTCTGATCCTTGGTATTCAGTTTGGAGTAACTTTGAAATTGCCGACATGGAATTCTGGCGAAGTGAAGCGTACCAGAAATTCTTCGACCATCTAGAATCCAAAGGCGGTTTTTACTATGAGGTGATTTCCTGTCTAGTGAGATGAACCAGACCCTTTGTTGACACAACCACCTGTAGCGGTGGGGGGACGCACCAGTTCACAGCATTGCTGCTTCTCTATTTGCATCAAAGGATCAGGTACACTTTTTCCGTGATATTGGATACCGCCACGATCCCTTCCAACATTGTCCAACTGGAGACGAGTGGACCAGGGGACGTTGTTCATGCGATCCCAAGGACAGTTTTGGTGAGTTTGATCTATGTCTACGCTAGGAGTTCTGACCTACTCCTTTCTCAGACTATGCCCCTAATTCTTGTCTCAAGCGTTTTGAGAAGTTGTTTACATAGACTGTAGGACCGGAGAAGAGAAGACGGATATATGTTCATGCTTAGCGGACGGGCGAGCTGGACTTGTCATAGACCTGCATGTATTTTTAGTATAGATTGCTTTTTCGTACATAGTGCTTTCCCGCGGTTGCTGTTGTTTTCGAATGCATATATTTAAACTACCCAAGTTTGAATCGATCAAGCAATTCAGGGGCAAGAGTGGATACAAATAGAAGTATGTTCGGCTGATACCTGGGGGATTTTGTTTATCCCTTGCCAAAAATGATTGATCCATAGTGACTGTCAAAGATGACTGTCAAAGTCGACGGTGAGATTTGGGAGTCAACAACGGTGAGTTGTGCCAAAACTAGACCAAGACATCACAAAGAAGCGATTAAACTACGGACAATGATTCTAGTTAGTCTGTTGTTATCAGTAGGCTGTTTCAGACGTCTGACCTCCTATCCAGTCAAAATTTCAATGGTCTGTCAGAACATTTTGTAACTATTGAGATAGACTAACGCAATGGTATCTGTGGATCAGTTAGACTTAGTTATTATTCCATTTCATCTGTATGTTCTGCCTGGTAATGACCTACCACCAGAATGCCCGCCGTGTGTGCAGACCGGAGTGTGCCCTCTGGCAAAGATAAAAACGGCAGAACAGTGAGACGAGCATAGTGACGCCAAATTATCGTTACCCGGGATTATGAGTCGAAAAGACGATTCTGGTGTCAAGGTACGAAATTGTTTGTGCAAGACTAATCAGGTGCGCTGTGATAGCCCTGTCGCGAATACTTGGCATGATTTCACTATATGTCCATACGGAGGCCGATGTGTATTGTAGAGCAATGATCCATGTTTGTTTTCAACGCGTGTACGTCTGCGTTCCGTATGATAAGTGGCAGTGTATATCTATCGTCGGACAACAAGAGATGCTATCGCCGGCCTTTCCCCTTTCCCTGTACTAGTGTAAACCCATCATCATCTACGACTGGTGCGTTCCTGCAGCCTGGCTGGAGAGCATGATGCTCGACAAGCTGAGGTACATTGTTGTCCTCATCATCAACATAATCTTCTTCGCCCTCAGCATCCTCCCAGTCTTCATCGTCACTTTCGTCACTTTCAACATTCTCTTTTACTTCAATCCTTTTCCCTTTAATCTTGTCCACCAACCCCTCGAATTTCCTCACGGTATTATCCTTCCCTTCTTTTGTCTCTATCCACATTCCTATGATATCTTTTGCAACGCTTGCAGCACTATCATCTTCCAACACGGCTTCAAACTCATCCGCCATAATTTGTAGCAACATTTCCTCGATGTATTGTTCATCTGGTTGTTCGGACTCAGCCTCAAAACTATCAACGATCATTGAGGCAATCCATGTGGGTTTTCGTTTGGCATCTGGGCCACCCCAGTTTTCTTGCACTGCGATTCGGAGGGTCGACCAGAGTGCTAGACGTGCAATAACTCCGCGAGCGAAGAGTACCAACTGGGGTGTTTCCGTTGTTTCCATAGAGCGAATTGCTTTTTAAGTTTTTAGTTACTGTATTATAATCAATCACGTGTTTTTTTGTTTTTTTTCTATTCCGCAACAGGCAAGCTAGTGCTAAGACGCGGAGGGCATAAACCAGGTCCCACATCAGGGGATGTATCTACAGGAGGCATAAGGCTAGAGGAGAAACTATCACACTGATAAAACTGTAATTTTTCCCAGCAGAATGATTGTCTGTGAAGATTACATAAGTGACTATGAACTCCTGATGGGAACAACAGGACTTGATGTTTTGATGTTGAGCCATCAATCTCCAGCACTTCACCTTCTTCATTCTCACCCTAGTATTCACCTTCGACCTTGAAAGGTCACTCATAGTCTTGCGACCATGATGACCGCTATGCGATATGTTTTCTTGGTCTTGGTTATAATTGTAAGTGGCGGATGCTGCGCAAAATTCCTGAGTTGACCCCTTTCTTTTTCCTTGCTGCAAATCATTGTTTACAGATCGGTCTGCATTCTATCCTAAGTTTTTCAAATGAGATGTATGGACGAATCACTTCCCTGGAGAACTTGAAGAGTCACTTTTCGGGCGGTGGCAATAATCTGCCGCCGTACAATACGCCAGTAGGGGAAGAATATTATATCTCGCCAAATCAAACTTCACCACCAGAACGCAAGGCTAATGCTGCTATTGTCATCCTAGGTATATCCTCTATCTTTTAGAATTTTGCTGCACAGCTCACATCTTGCGTTAACGTGTTGTCCACTGAATGAATGTAATCTCCACTCAGCCCGAAATACTGATATCAAAGGCGTTGTAACTAGCATGAAACAGATGGAGGACAGATTCAACAAAAAGTTTGGATATGATTATGTGTTCTTGAATGACCAACCTTTTGAGGATAAATTCAAGCAGTGAGTATTTTATTTCTACTAGTATCGTTCATGAGGCTATTGATATGTTGGGATCCTATTAGGCGAGTTGAGCAGTTGACTGATGCAACTGTCAAATATGGCATTATACCAAAGGAAGACTGGTACCAGCCGGATTGGATTGATGAGGAGAAGGCAAAAGCGGCCAGGCAAGACATGGTCAAGAACAATGTTATTTATGGAGGTGCGTTTGCAACTGCCGATTCGAGGAGTAATCAATGAATGCTAACGATTTTTGTTCAGGAAGTGTACCGTACGTATGGATGGTCAGGCTTTCTTTGTTGCTGTCTCATATCAGCCCCGTCCAGGTATCGCAATATGTGCCGCTTCAATTCTGGTGTCAGTCCGAGACTGTCTCTCCTGGTAAATCATTGTGCTGAGAAAAGGATTTATAGTTCTTCTACAGACAAGAAATTTTGAAACCGTACAGGTACTACTGGAGGTGCGTTTCTTTGGCTTCAATGTGCAGAAACTATCATCAACTGACGTTGATGTTCCAACACCACAGAGTAGAGTAGGTTTAAGATTTCTTCATTCCTTTGTGATTTTGTCTGATACAGTCTCTGTAGACCTGATGTCCACTTTTTCTGTGACATCGATTATGACCCATTTCTGATCATGCAAGACCAGAACAAAGTATACGGTTAGACTTTTTAATTTCTCGCTTACAAAAATCCTGATATCAGGCCTGAAGGATTTACAATTTCGTTGTACGAATACGAGGCTACCATTCCCACTCTCTGGAGTGCTGTCAAAGGTTCAATTTCACCCTCTACCGGAAGAAGGTGCCAGTACTCATTGTTCTCATATTTCAGATTTTATTCAGGACAACCCAGATCTCATAGCACAGGGAAATGCCATGCAATTTGTGTCGGACGATAATGGCAACACTTATAACCGCTGTCACTGTAACAAACTCCTTCCTTCTCTCCCATTATTTCATCTAAAGTTCTTGCCTGCTTGATCTCAGTCTGGAGTAATTTCGAAATTGGTGACCTTGATTTCTGGAGAGGAGAGGCGTATTCCAAGTTTTTCGACTTCTTGGATGAACGAGGCGGATTTTACTACGAAGTAGGCAAGCATTTGATCATCCACAAACATATTTTGAAATGATACTTGAAAAGCGATGGGGCGATGCACCTGTTCATAGCATTGGCGCTTCTCTGTTCGCTAAGAAGGACCAGATCGTAAGTCCGGTCACTGGTTTGCAGTAGTGGGCAGAGCTAATATCAACAATATCAGCATTTTTTCAATGACATTGGTCTGTGTTTTATGACAGTTCATATTTTGTTTTGACTGACCTTTTCTCTCTTTCTCGCTAGGTTATCGCCATGAGCCCTTCCAGCACTGTCCTCAAGGTGCTGCTCACAAGAAAGGTAAATGCTGGTGCGATGAGTCGGAAAACTTTGGTGTGTAATCTACCATTTCAATTTGCAATATATCTCAATCCGAACATTGATTTTTTCGCAAACAGATCGTGAATGGTATTCATGCTTGAATCGCTACGATAAGCTATTCGAGCGGTAGATCACCGTTCAGCCCTTGCTAAAATGAAAAAGTGTACTATCCATTGATCTTGCTGTATCTAGTTGGGTTTTGATGGTTGCCACTTGTCATAGTGTATGTCATATATATACGTCTGTGGACAATTTTTCTACTTTAGGAAAGAAAACCATAATTGATGGCGACTTGGCACCGAGACAACGATCACAATTTTAGGGCTGTGTCAAAAACAGAAATGTTAAAAATATCTTTCACAAAGTAATTCCATGTGAGAGGGGCAGCTCCATTAGCTTATACGACGGAAAACTAAAGTCTTGTTCTCTTGTCAATGCTATTGATAGTCATGACTCTGTTGCACAGACTAGGACGATGATTACACCAACAGCATGATACAATACATATTGCTGTCATGAAATCTATTACTTCACAAATCATGCCATATGAAAAAGAAAAAAAAACTCAAAAGATGTTGGTAA
>Ga0153934_1000019_pt1 | contig 37067 bp, 43 predicted proteins | sample TSNJ018MetaG_FD_104708 | JGI IMG/M metagenome (GOLD analysis project Ga0153934, IMG submission 104708) | Attine ant fungus gardens microbial communities from New Jersey, USA - TSNJ018 MetaG | ecosystem: Host-associated > Fungi > Mycelium > Unclassified | place: USA: New Jersey, Wharton State...
GGAAGGATGGTGGTGTAAGTGGAATGGAGGAGTCGATAGAATGATAGAAGAGTCAATAGAATGATGTTTGAGCTTGGACATATCTATTGCGTCAGTTCATTGCAATACGGTTTGCTTTAGATTCTTGTTCAGGTTACGGTAGCGGACAAGTACCAGAAGATCAAGGTACAGGCTGTGAAGCATCTGAAGCCTTAGACATGGGCATAACCACGGACTGGTGACTTCCAAAAGGAGACAGCCACCATACAAGTGGTCAAAATGCAAATGAAACATGGATCAGCTGTTCACAACACAAGAGGTGAGTTAATGAAGATCATCAGTGGAGATAACAGTTGCTACTGCCCCGGACTCCATCCCAGTCTTAAACTTACGGAGTTGCATGTAGGCAGCGTCTGGAGCCCTGACCGGAAATTACGTTGACATTAAATTGGCTGGCTTCGTACTATGATGTTTGGTGGCTGCACCAATTGTATTCATTCCGGGTTACGATAGAACTTCTCCATTGGCTGTACATGGTCCCTATGAACCGTCCGGTCCCCAGTCTCGGGCGCACTGTGCCCTACTTGACAATTTCTACCACAAGAACACGGACATATCTTATCTGATCGATCTACAAGAGCACCGAGTCAGTGTGTTGAAGAGATTCGGGGAGTGTGAACGCAGTGGTATTGGGGAATAGTGATAATGGTCGGCCAACATGGAACATGAAAATGCCAGAGCATGCACTTGAAGTATCCCCTTGTGGCATTCAGCTATACCATTCCAAGTACGACCTGGGGACCGCCGACGTCCACTGTCTACACTCAAAATGCTACGTTGACAGTCAAATTGCTGGAGTGTGTATGCATTCAATCGGCTGATAGAGCGTCTTCAAGATGATCCGTTACCTTAAATCTCTCTATAAAGCCTCATTTCTACTTCAATAGTCTGGTTCTTTCACTATGCTTCTATTCATCAAGGTCCCTTGCATCCTTGTCTCCACTGCCAGCATCTGGATTGCACTGACCCCTCCTAATCCTCCGCCTGCCAAAAATGAAAGAAAAGCAATATCGGTATCCTTGGAAGCCTTCGTCTCTACGCGATTTACTCTCTACATTATTAAAGTGAGCTCAAAAGACACGAAGTTCAGAACAGCTATTGAAATCATCAACAGTACTTCATTGGCGTTGTTGCCTTGGCCGAGACAGTAGTCCTAGTCGCCCAACATGCACTCGACCGTCATCACTTGTGCTCCCGTCTTTTACTAAACCGCCTCATTTTCTCAGGTGGCGCTGCGGAACGTATATGTGTCTCTTGGCTGTTTCTTGTCGGCACTTTGGTGACAATTCTTGGAGGATTAATAAGATATAAATGTTATCGAGCCCTGGGGCGCATGTTCACCTTTGAGATGAGCATTCGTAAAAACCATAAGCTTATCACGTCAGGACCATATGCTATTGTTCGTCATCCATCGTATGTCGGCGTCATACTTGTAGCTAGCGGACTGATGCTTATACATGGATCAAAGGTGTGTTGTTAATTGGCATTGGTGATCAGCACTGAGCCGATCTCCTCAGGGCTCTTGGCTTATGGAGAGTGGTATACTGAAGTTCACAGCCATAAAGACAACCATAGGACTTGGTTGTGCAGTGGTTGCAATGCTTATTGTTGCATTACTCATACGGACGTCATTTGAGGATGAGGCATTACATCAGTTTGCTGGAAAAGAATGGGAGGAATGGAATGAAAAGGTTCCATATAAGCTGATCCCTCTTATCTATTGAAGCTATAATATAAAGTGCTGGTAGTAGCTGAGAAACTTGCTATACACTTGTGATATATATATACTTGACAGATTTTCGTAATGTTATGCTCTTGATAATAAGGAAGCTAGAAGCGAACAATACTTATTGAGTCAATAGTAGAAATAGTGGAAATATAACTAACGATCGATAGGGATTGACGAGAGGTTTCCAAGAGTTAACCTCTATTCTTACCCTCTGATCCTTTATCATAGAGGAAAAGAAGCGTGGGAATTATTTCACTGTGGCCAAATCATCGCTAACCGACTGTGAACATTGCAAACGCCGTTCCCAAGCTAGCAAGAGCCTATCGGTATGTCCCAGTCATGATTTCCAGTGCCCTCTGTAGAGAGAATGAATCCATTCATTCATGTTTCGGGGTGGATGCATTCGACTTATCTTGGATGTTGATCTAACCTTGCCTCACAGGTTGAACGCAATATGGCCTCAAAACTTCCATCTAGCCTGTCTGCGACAGAGGAGGATATGAAACTCATGCTGGCCGCTCAGACTCACATTGGCACTAAAAATTGCGATAAGCAAATGGAGTCATACGTCTGGAAAAGGAGAGCTGACGGTATGTTGGATATCTCATTATTAAGCGTGAAATCGTTCTCCTACATGTGTTCTGAATCTCACAGGTATTCATATTCTCAACATTGGCAAGACTTGGGAGAAACTTGTCTTTGCTGCTCGTATCATCGCTGCTATCGAAAACCCTAATGATATCTGTGTCATTTCCGCCCGTCCCTATGGCCACCGCGCCGTCCTGAAATTTGCTGCCAACACTGGCGCTCAAGCTATCGCTGGTCGTTTCACGCCCGGTTCTTTCACTAACTACATCACTCGTTCGTTTAAGGAGCCTCGTCTTATCATTGTTACCGACCCTCGGGTGGATCATCAGGCTATCCGTGAAGCGTCATATGTCAACATACCCGTTATTGCTCTCTGCGACACAGATGCTCCACTCAAATTTGTTGACGTTGCCATTCCCACAAATAACAAGACCAAGCACTCAATTGGTCTCATTTGGTGGATGCTCGCCCGGGAGGTTCTGAGGCTCCGTGGAACGATACCTAGATCGAGCGATGGTTGGAATGTCATGGTCGATATGTTCTTCTATAGAGATCCTGAGGAGGTTGAGAAACAGCAACAAGAAGAAGCTGCTAAAGCTACTTTTGTTCCTAACGAAGAGGCCCCTCCTCAGCCCACTGAATGGGAGGTTGCTGGTGGACATCAAGCCGGTGGTGTCAACCCGACTGAGGCAGGCAAGTGTTAATTCTGATGATTATCTGTCATATGACTGCTAAGATTCGTTTGATAGTGGGCCTTGACTGGGCTGATAGTGGTGCAGGGGGTGGTGACTGGTCAGCGGAGCCTGCGGGTTCGGGGAATTGGGCAGCTGATGTTCCTGCTGGTGGAGGTGGGTGGGATTGAGAGACTCCTCTCCCGAATCAATTTCTTCCGGGCATATGGCAGCTTATCGTCTTTGAGTATGCTCTGTGCTATATCAAAAAACATGGAACATGTTATTTCCTCATCAAATAATTTCTTCTGGTACCCTTCTAAGGCAGAGTGCTACAAGATATTTTTGTGTATGCAGTGTTTGTCTTTCATTTCATTATTGCATATCACAACAAGTGAGGTATAAGGTGGAGATCCCTAGGAAAGAATCCGAGTCAGTCATTTGAATATTGCGCCAATGACCACTGACCATGGAGAAATAACTTCTTTAACTGAGTATCATATACTACAGTTGTGATTCCAGATGCAACCTCGCCATCATCCTCGAAAATCTAAATAATAGATGTTGAGTAATATTCGGCAACCCTGAAGATTTGTAACACACTGTGGTAACTCTGTACTTCTTACCGTAGAACGCATCTGGGCCCGTGTTAATGGAGAAGCGCAGGGCGAGAGAAGGCATGAGAATATTGGGATTGTCAAGGAAATTCCTCATTAAACCCACAAGGTGGGGTATTGCTGTGGATCCCGTCAAGATTTCCAACCAAGGCACGAGAATGACAGGAGATGTCACCTGCGGCCCAGACGTGGCCTTCTGAATCAATTGAGAGATTGTCCAGCGGATAATCTGTGAAGGCATCAAGGAACAACAGTTCAAATTCACCTCTCCGACAGAGGTTCCGAAGATCAACGCACCAGACTGAATGTGATCAGTAATGACCAAGGTATTGTCGGATTGCTCCTCAAGGACTGAAAGACCGCCAGACAACGTATGAGCGACATAAAATGTGCCGTTGGGAGCTCGAGCGATTCCATTATTGCTGAACATATTCTGAATAGCATACTTGCACCCTTCTTTGACGTCACAATAGACGACAGACGTAGCTTTGTGCTTGAAGAGCATACCAAATTTCCTCCACTGTTTGAATAATGACATGAGAAGTAGAGGTACCCAACTAAGAAACCTACGATGCCCAGTTTTTGCCCATGGTCATTCGTGAAATAGAAGTTGTTGCCATCATCCGACCCAACAAGATCGTTCGGCGCTATCATAAGTGGACTTGCGACAGTACTGACATGAGTGAGCTTAGTATCTCCCAGCTTGTGCTTGAATATTTCCACAACAGAGTCAGCTCCTGATAATCGAGCATCCACACCCCTCGGTGGCCTGTGATTGATGAGATATACAAAGAGTTCTGAGGGATCCAATGCCGAAGGGACAATATCCATGCCATGCGATGAAAATCCGAAATCGTCATCGACATCAGCAAACTTGAGTTTTCTGATCTCGGAGGTTTTCGTGTCATATATCGCGACGTAGTCCTGTGATGCACCTGTCGCATTCAAGCGAAGGTCGGAGGGCAACCATAGTGCACGACGCTCGGGCTCGGAGCACGCCAAGAAGAGTTGACCGGAAGGCTGATGAAGTATTGATTCTATTAAGCTGTCGCGATGTCTGTTTCAAGAACTAATCAGAGAGATATGCTCACTCTCGCAAGCTCTGAGGGTGGGGATCTCCTGACATTTTTCATTCCCAATGGGTGTGGCAAGACGGTTATATCCCAAGAGGAGGAGCAGATCCTTAAGATAAAATTGGTAAAAGGCTGCTGTTAACGCAGCTAGAATAGCTAACACATTCAAGATTATTCGTGCCATGCCAACGAAGAGATGATCGCAAGAGCAGAAGGCGGGCAACAGGCAAGGGACAGGCAAGGGACGTGGGTCTATTTATTCAAAAATGACACTTAGGTCATAGGAATCACACACCGCTAGAACAAGGCTTAAATCACGTTCTCAGAAGGGATGGTGCTGGCCAATACAAAAGTTTTGTTGGAGTATTAGAAAAAGTTTGGATCAAGTCATGACATATAGGAGCGTCATCGAAGATTTCAACCAGCTCTGTTTTACGCTTGAATTTCTAGTCGAGATAGAACAAAGCATAGTAAAAATTAGATTAGACTCTGGTCTAATTGGATATGCGGCTCACCAAAGTCAATCCGTGGGTTTTTCGAAATGCGGCCTACCATATCTTCACAAGCTTGTCACGTGTATGGCATCGATATATACGTCTTCTTCAGCCCCGATGGCAAATTTGGTTGGGCAAGTGTTGCGGATATTACGTCCAAATTTCAACGTGCTATGACCAACAATAATATGGTCATTCCTTGCAATTGTATGGCTATCTTCACACCCGGTGCATGCCCGGTGTTGTTCGTCGGCGAAAACTTAATCACTCGACGTGTCCTCGTGATAGCTGACTTGATAAGACTTAATATCCGAGCATACTTAACCCTTATCTACTTGGTCCGGTCAAACTCTTGCCAGCACTTGCTTTTCGTCCACCATCATCATGGGTAACACACCGTCTTCTGCAATCCCTGTGCCTACGAAGCCTACCTCTGGCGAATTCGATGAGAAGACGTCGAGGGAACTCAAGGAACTTGATATGTCTCTGTCAGCGCTCCGGGTTACCATGCCTCTCTCTGGCAGTGGCCAGTTGACACTGGATCATGTATCCTCTTGGGAGACTGCTGCAGCATGCGACCCCAAGGTCCAACTCGCTAGAACCATCTTGTCGCATTCTGATATTCGGTCTGCATTGACCTCGCGCTCTGCAAGAGTTGCTGACCAGCATGTCTTCAACAATGTCATTGATTTCAAGACGGGCCCCGTCACAAACCAGAAAAGTAGTGGACGATGCTGGCTCTTCGCTACTACTAACGTGCTCCGTTACAACATTATGAAGAAGTTCAGACTGAAGGAATTCGAGCTTTCTCAAGTGGGTCTGAATTTCTGTCATGTTAAGATTGAGATTGAAATCAACTTTCAAATAGTCCTATCTCTTCTTCTGGGACAAGCTCAACAAAGCTAACTATTACCTCGAACTCATACTTGAGCATGCGGACCTTCCTGTCGAGGATCGGCTCATCAGTCATCTTTCTAGCGACCCTATTTCGGATGGTGGTCAATGGGATATGGTGGTTAATCTCATGGAGAACTATGGCATTGTTCCACAATCCATCTATCCTGAATCTTTGCACTCTTCGTTATCCAGTCCCCTCAACAATCTTCTGAAGACCAAACTGCGCGAGCATGCACTTATTCTCCGTGACCTTTCTGCATCATTATATAAAGCTAATATCAAGAAGGAGACAGCTCTTGTGACTCTGAGAGCAAAGAAGGAAGAATTAATCAAGGACGTGTATATGATCATGACTGCTACTCTTGGTGTCCCTCCAACGCCGACCAGGAACTTTGTTTGGGAGTACAATGATGCTGATGGCAAGGCGGGGCGCTGGGAAGGTTCGCCCGAGCAATTCTACAAAGAATTCGGGAAGAAGCCATACTCGGTTTGTCTGTTGGTCTTTAAAGGGGTATACAGTGATTGACATGGATTTTCAGCCCTCTGAGTCTTTCTCTCTTATCAATGATCCTCGAAATGAGTATTCTAAGCTCTATTCTGTCGACAAACTCGGCAATGTCTGGGGTGGCCGTCCTGTTCTCTGTAAGTACAATGCTTAATAAATAGATGTTGCATTGTTGATCCCGGCACAGATGTCAATACTGAAATCGAGAACATGAAGAATGCTGTCATTAAGGTCCGTCATTGCCTAGGCCTCTTGAGCTGGTAACTCAGTTTTTTTCAACAGATGATCAAAGCCGGTCAGCCTGTATTTTTTGGATGCGACGTTGGAAAGTTCTCGGACAGTGCTGCTGGTATCATGGATCCCGCGCTATTTGAATACGAGGTTAGGAATTTGCCTTATGCTGCAGCATGACCTGGGATCGCCTTGCACGTGCACTGACATTTCTATGCCGGCTACAGAACACCTTTGACATTCAACTCGGCCTCACTAAAGCCCAGCGCCTTCAAATAGGGGAATCCTCAATGACACACGCAATGGTTATTTCTGGGGTACATCTTGACTCTGCTGGCCGACCTATCCGCTATAAAGTCGAGAATTCATGGGGAGAGGCGTCTGGCCGCGAGGGTTACATGGTCATGACTGATAAGTGGTTCAAAGAGTGAGTTGCATTGTGTATCTATCTAGAAGGTGTGTGTGGGTGCTAATTAAATCAAACTAGATTTGTCTATCAAGTCGTGGTCCCGAAAGCGCTGGCGCCAAAGGAACTTGTTGCTGTCTTCGAATCGAATGAGAAGATCTTATTACCGCCCTGGGATCCCATGGTATGTTTTCATACTTCTGTAATGTATATCTGGATTATTTGTTTCCTGCAGGGTACCTTGGCATGATCGATGAGCGCCTTTCCCCTTGGACATGGACTTCTTTTGGACTTTTTGTCTAGTCACTTAGACTTCTGAAAAGTCAACGATTTCTCTCTGGCCTACTTAACCAAATATCCTTTGCGCTTATAGTGTGAGATCATACAAAAGGAGAATTGACGCCGTTTCTGCATGTGCCACTGCTGCGGAAGGAATTCACAACCGCATGACTTTCCGAGCTCAAGATGCAGTCCAGCTCCATATATTAGCCCCGATGCATTCTTGAAGATTAATGTCTCCCTTCTTTTGTCTTTGTCTGCCACCTGCTCAGATCACTTGTTGCTTGAGTTCAGACTTGGTGGCTATCTGGGCTGATATCCAGTGGAAACTGGTTGTCGTCTTCGATGTTTCTATCATCTATGACTGGAACGTGGTGCATAACAACCGGGGCGAACATGAGGGTAAATCATTATCACGCTGTCATCTTGAGCGCTTGAGGCCTGAGAATTAGGAATCGGAGTTTGGCATCCCTTGCTACTCGGTTTGCAGTCCGCCGCCTTGTGCGCGTGTGTGTTCGTGTGTACTGCTTGCTTGTTTTCATATCACGACTTGCGGCTTGCAATCTATCGACAACGCCCTTGTTGAGGAATTATCGCTGCTCAACTATTACGTGTGCATTAAGGCGCCATCATGGCTTCGTTGGCTGATAGAGTAAAGAGTGTGGTTAGTGGTGGGAGTAACAGAGATGCATGTATGTATTATGATTCCTTTTCGTCCATGTCAGCAATACATTGCTTACGCTAATGGATGCTGTAGATACACCTATACAAATGGAGGAAGCGGCTGAGAGCCGAGTTTCATTGTCGACGAGACACGTCTTGGGACACTACAGTGACAATGCAGAGCCTAATACCGACCTGGATGCTGAGGCTAACGCCGGATTGTTGACTCGTGATTCGAATGCTGTGATGGAAGAAGACAAAGAAGAAGAGACGACCGGGTGGAAAACGCCAAGAGACAAATGCTGTGGTATCAAGTGAGTAGTGGTCTTTGTCTTCAGTGCTTCGATTGAGACCGGTGCTGAGTGTTATCACGTGTGTAGTTGGAAGAGCCCCTGGAAAGTGATGGGCATTGTAGCACTTTTGGCATTCATCTTTGCTGTATACAAGTTACTTGCATGGGCATTCTATGTTCGTGTTAATTCCCTCTAAAATAGGTTCTGGCAAGGCACTAACGATCTAAACAGGAACCACCAGCACCCCCAGAAGGACTCGAACATCTACCCATATTTGGCACTTCACTGGGATGTCAATCAGTATCATACTTCTACAATGATACTCATACCCTCACTTTCGATGCGGCTATGCACCCTGAACGATTCAACCACGGTGTCGACTTCCGTGGCGATGCGGTGGGAACTATTACTATCGCTTCCACCTCGACCGATTCTTCCAATGTCCGATACGAAATCACACTCCGGTCCGATGACAAAGACTTGCTCCAAAAGTCTGTCATCAAGATGCCCGTTCTGGACGACAATGGGCACTTGTTTGAAAGTATGGCAGTCGTCGCAACACCAAGGATTCCGAAAAGCCATCCCAGCACATGTTTCCGATACGATGTCAAGATTATTGTTCCTCCATCGTTGAAGAGTCTTCATCTGGCATCACACACACGCACGCATGTCAGATTTGACGAAAAGGCGAAAATCAACATGGAGGGTTTGTTTGTGAAGTTGTTCACGAATGATAAGGATAACATCATTCAAAGTTCAAGATCTGTCCAGGCGAACACTATCGATCTGCAGCTCACGAGGGGGTGGCTTGTGGGTGATGTTGCAATTGTGGACGAGACGAGCCTGAGTACCCAGCGTGGCGATGGGGTTCTACATGTACATGTACACCCCGAACCGCCGAGGGATAAGAGTAATCCGCAGGTAGCTGCATTGGATGTGACGACTGGTGCTGGGAAGACGAATGTAGTCGTCCACTCCAGCGAGGGTACGAAGAGACCGATTGACGCAACACATATTTCGTCGAAAAATGGGCCGATGAAGTTGACATATAAAGATTTTGGGTTTGATGGTCTTCTCGCTGTTCAAGCAAAGGAGCTAGAAGCGACGGGGATGGAGGAGCTGGATCCAAGTGACATGCAGAAGGGTGAGAAGTGGAATTATTCTGTTGGGAACAAGGATGGAAAGGATAGGATTCGTGTAAATAGTCGAGGTCGGGTTGGGTTGTATTTTTGATTGCGTTCTGTGATGATGATAAGATTAGACAGACAAATTCATACATTCATTGCTGTCATGCGCTAAGTCGTTGTTCATCCTCTGAGGACTTTCGGTTGATTTCATTATCTATTTGGGATGTCGAGTTCCCGAGTCGTGGGCTCGTCATGATATTTGCCAAGACTTCTCTCCGGGACGTGTATAGTTGCAATACAAACACAACAACAGTCTATTAGAGGGATGGATGAGAACAGTTAAGGAAAAACAAATGAACATACAGCAACGACCAACCCGAGAAATATCCGATCCTTCCATCTATCATCGACAGCTCCACTTGAATAAAGCTCCTGCCTTCGTCGCCGCGCTGCTCGGTAAGCAGCAGTAGTTTGGTAACTTCGATCTTCTAGCCCTGATGAGGAGCCACTAGCACCTTTGTAGGGCTTTTTTCCACGCAGGATGTCATATGCCGCTGTTATAGCTTGAAATCGTTCGCGTGCGACCTCCAATGAGACTACATCGCTAGCCTTGTCAGGATGGTATATTCTAACGAGGTCAAAGTCTGAGTAGATGAATCAGCTGAATGGACGATGGAGGAAGAAAGAGGACACACATCGTTCTTTGATGTCGTTTTCTGTTGCGGAATGAGGAAGATGGAATATTTGATGAGGTGTTGGGCTTTTGTGGGTCGGATATGGATATCGGTTTGATGAAGGAGTGGTATATTCACGCAGTTGGACATTGTTGCCTTTTGGGAGTTGTAATACACGTCGACATACTAGTCTGTGCATTGAGGAGAAAGAAAGGAATTGTATTGTACGGATCAGAGAAGACTAATCGCCGGTTACGCCGAGCTGTTATGCCGGCAAGTCGACTCTTCCTAGGGTCGTGTGACCGATGAACAATTCGGTGTGACTTTCGGGGCAAATGTATAATGAATTGGAGCATTGGAGCAACAGGGGTGTCCTCGAATAAGTTATTGGCTGTGTGGCCCCTCATAATAGGTGCTGTTAAATGTTGTACTCGTAATCGCACGTGCCGTGGAGAGAACTCGAGGCCAGAAATTGATGGCAATCATCTCATCCAACTGCACCACTGAATGGTCCTCTTATTACCAGTCTACTTTCTTCCCAGGCACTAGACAGGGTTTATATCCAGTCCTTGAGTTGTTCTCAGGGATTTCTATTGTCCCTCTTCCTGACAAGAACAAGAACAAGAACAGTTCGTGCTTTTCATTTATCCCTTTTTGGCAGTCCTTATTATTTCCACAGCACAGGCGGAAAGAGTACTCTTACCTTTCTCTTTCTTCATGTTTACTGTTCTCGCCAGGTCGCGAGCTTTTGTTCTCCCTTTCTTCCTTCTACCAGCTTTTGTCCATTCCCAAGAGTTGCTCTGTGTGTATCCATTCCATTCGCATCTATCGCTATTACTGAGCATTTCCTCTAGTCGCTTCTTCTGTGACTTACTGTGAGGAACCCAGGACTATTCTCATTCAACAATTCGACATCGCCTTTTTCCCCACAAATGAGTCTGTATCCTTCAACATATCCGCAGCCAGCGTCGTATGTCCGTCTCTTTTGGTCCGGTTCTCAAAGTCTTCACATCTCTTTTGCAGACACCTGACGTAAATGTCACGGCCAACCTCTTCCTCAATGCCTACGGGATGAGTCCAATCAATGTCACTATCGACCTCTGCAGCGTCCTTGGTGGGGCTCTGTGTCCCTTGCCGACCTACAATTTCATCGGCGCAGACACTATTACCCTCCCTTCATCCCTTGATGTTGCCAGTAGAATCCCAAGTATTGCTTTCAAGATCCCAGATTTGGAAGGCTTTGCGCAACTCACCTTGACCGAAATTGGTACCGGCAATACCCAAGCTTGTATCCAGGCAACTCTCTCCAACGGCTGGTCCACTCACCAACCTGCGGTAGAGTATGTAACAGCTAGCTTTGCGCTTGTAGCCTTCCTCTCTGCCCTTGCGCACTCCATGTTTCCTGAGTCATTGACCCCATTCCGATTCCTCGATCTGTTCTATCTTTATCAAGCTATCGCCAGTAGTGCATTTATGAACATCAACTATCCCTCAATCTACCGCGCCTTCGCACTCAACTTTTCGTGGGCAGTTGGCCTGGTGCAATCTCGTGAATCTTCGCTCCAGCACTCGATCGACATCATGCGGGCTCATACGGGCGGAGGAATGCCAAACTCGACAGACAGTTCTGCTGTGGGTTTCGTGAACAGGAGGCTCAGTCCATTTAACTATAATGACAACATTGCTACGTCGGGCCTGTCTCTGGCTCGACGTGTTTCGACTGCAGCTTATGAATTGCTCAGTACGGCGCTGAGCTCTCATTTTCGGATGAGTGCTGCACAATCTTCGACCGATCTGAACTCGCCTCTGAGAACCAATCTTGTACTTCAGCCTGCAACCGTGGGCCCAGTGCCACTTGTGAATGCATCAAATTCATTGGATGCAGGTATTCCCATCTACGCCAACTCAATGCATATTGGTACAGCCAATGCTTTCATGACGACCTTCATAGTGTCCTTGATTGTCTTGGGTATCCTTGGAGTGATCTTAGGCTGCGGGTACGGCGTTGCGCTGGTGATCCGACGGTTACGCACCTGGAAGAGCACAGCAGGTCGGTTTAATTATCCTGCTTTTGTGCAGGCGTGGTTAGTGCGATTGGTAAGCGTTTCATTCGCCTGGTTTTCTCAGACGAACAGCGGGCTAATGGAGGATTGAATAGGCCTTGCTGCTGCTGCTTCCGCTTCTGATTTTCACATTCTATCAATGGACATTAAAGGACTCTTGGGTTTCCATTCTTCTCTCTACCATTACATTCGTCGGACTCCTCGTTTTCCTCATCTATCCATCTTATCTTATTTTTCGCTCTGTACGACTGTCGAAGGACACATACAGGCTTTATTCACACTCCCCCCCGACATATCTCACGTCACTGGGTCCCCTGTATGCACAGTATCGCCCCGAGCGTTACTACGCGTTTCTCACACTTCTAATCATACCCTTCATTAGAGCCATTTTCATCTCATTCGCAAAACATAATGGGCTTGCACAAGTGATTCTACTCCTAGCCACAGAGTTCATCGCGCTTGGCTCACAGATTGTTCTCAGACCTCATCGGACGAGGGGAGGGGATATCTTGAGCACCTATCTAGGTTTGACAAGGCTTATAACGACAGGCCTCCTGATTGCATTTGTGGAAAGTGTCGCATTGCGCGCCATCCCGAGAACGATCATTGGTGCCATCATTGCTGTCATCTGGTCCTTGGCAGTCGTCATTCTGATCCTGAACTTGGTGATTTTCCACGTTCTTGTACCCTTGTGGCGAATCGTCATAGGACGAAAAAAGTCAAATGAATCCACGACAGCAGTGGGTTCACCCTCCAACTCTGAGGGCTCGACACTAGAGAAAGGGGAGCAAAGGTTGATGCTAGACGAGCGCCCGCTCGATCAACATCCTGATGTTCTTCCTAATGATACAGGTATTACGCCTGCACCTTCATGGGATCGCATCACCGCGGGTCGTAGGGCGTTGAACCCGACACCAAATCGAAACGTTCCTCTGGATCCAGAGGTGTTACAAGCCTATCCCATCTCGCCTAGCGAATCCGTTTCGACAAGTCAGGTCTCTGAGCTACCAAGTATGTATACAAGGGAATCAGGGACAACCACTGTTGGATCGTTACTCCCTCGTCGATGGTCATTCAGCACTGGATTGGAAAATTCAAACCCAACAGAGTCTTTTCCTGCGAGTCCTGCTGGACATAGTTATCAGAGCTCAAGGCCGCCGTCAGGATCGCAGTATTCATACGATAATCCGCGATCATATCATTCGCAACCTTCGACGCCTTCGACACCGGCGGGTCGATCGGAGGAGTCTGGGGGAACAAGATTAGAAGCTATTCTTGAGCAGCCATCGCAAGGGTCTGGTTTAGATGGGTAGCAGCCCCAGTTGCCAGTAGTGGTTCAATGACGTCTAGGGGAATGACCTCATGAGTGATTTTTGTTCAACTGACTGTTGGAGTTTGGTCTGCTTCTCCCTGTATTCTGATTATGTGCGTAATCGTTTTAACAGTACTTCAGTGCTTTCACAATCCTTGCATGGTTAATATTAGACATGAGTTTTCTTCTATTTATTTACATGTTTCTTGCATCGTAGAAGTACTGCAAAGTATTCCCACGGAGGGAGGCACGGAAAGACCCGGTTAGTCGGAGAGAAACCGGCCACTACGTTCTTGTAACTCTCTCCATAAATGTTGTTGAATTCTTCTATCCGTGCATTCTCTGCCATTCCAGGTTTTGGTCGTCGTGCAGCTTCAGCTATTGCCACAAACTATTCCAAAGCTGTTTTTGATGCCTCCGCCAAAAAGTCACCTCAAACCCTCAACAAAGTCGCTGCAGACTTGTCCAACACATCAGCTGCCATAAAATCTGATCCAGAAATCGCAGAGCTTATTAGAAATCCTACGTTGTCCTCGAAAGAGCGTGCTAATGGATTGCAGAAGCTTTTTGTCAAGCTGGAGGGGACGGGGGCGAAGAAGGAGCCTGTGTCGGAGATTACGAAGAATTTGTTGATGATTTTGTCGGAGAATGGGCGATTACCGGAGACGCAGGAGGTGATTGAGGAATTTAGAGCGTTGTTGGCGCAGTATAAGGGAGAGTTGACGGTGACGGTGACTTCGGCTGCACCGCTGGACAAGGCGACGCTGACTCGACTTGAGGGCACGCTTAAGCAATCACAAGCTGCTCAAGCTGCCAAGGTGTTGAAAGTTGAAAATAAAGTATGTGAATGAAGAAAGACTGTGTTCTCTCATTGGATTGATATTGGTTTTTTTTCAAGGTCAACCCTAGTATTCTTGGTGGTCTTATTGTTGACTTTGGCGAGAAGACGATTGACTTGAGTGTTCAGTCGCGAGTGACTAAACTGAACAATGTTCTCCAACGTGCGTTTCTTGAATTTTGTCCTGGAGCGTGTCTGCTGAGCTGATGCATATGTGTAATTACAGAGTCGGTCTGAGAATGGGGTACTCGTCACATTTCTTCGGTTGTTCTGCATCCATTAGTAGTACATCATGCTACCTCATCCTCGATGCATCTCCATCCACAAGAATCAACAGGCGTGAAAAACTATTCTTATCACTAGTTAATCGAGGTCTATGTTGGGAAATCACCGCGTGGTTTGAGTGTTTTTTTTAGCAATAAACCTTGCAGTCTTGCAGCTGGCCGTTATTATTGCTAGTCTCCTGCAGTGAAGCGTGTGCATGTACGCAGCATGTATTAACTGCGTCAGTGGTGGTATTCAAGTATACTTCAGAGAACACAAAGGTCTAGTTCAAAAATCGAATAAAGTCACAGATATATACAAATTTGTAATGTTGACTCTGCAAGGTAGACGGATCGATCGATTAGCCAAGAAAAGTTTATGCACCCCAGAAATATTAACGAGGCCAATTTGAAGTGTTGTTGCTTTGCGGCTGCAAAATTCGTTGACGTTGAGAAGGGGAGTTGCTTCCGGTTGCTTGAGTAGAAGCTTTCTTTATCCCAATCTTCTTCATAATGTGCAGCGGTTGAACCGGCTTCAGAACTGAGGCTCGTTCTGCGGCCACTAGCGGACGTGTTGGTGTACTCGCATCCACACGCAGTGAAACCCTATGAGCATGATGAACCAAAGGAGGGCTTTTCGTTGGTATTCTCGATGAACCAAAGGTAGACCGAATTGGAGTTGTAGGTATCGACTTACAATTTCTAGGAGGAATGTTTTCTTTGTTAGAGGAGGAAGACAAAGGTCGAACCGAGGTGATTGATGAACGTTGTTTCGACGATCTGTTGTCCAACCTCAATTTACTCAGAGGATCTGGTTGCTTTGGAATATTTCGTTGTTGGAGTGGAAAGGAATTGTTGGAACTGATGACCATGGCTTTCCGGTGCTGAGGACTAGGATTTTTAAGGATGTAGGGTCTGATTTTGTGCCCGAAAGGGGACGATGAAGATAAGGCGGAAGTTAGACTGGGCTTGCCCGAGACATCAAAAGAGGATGCATCAGAGTGTGGTGTATTAGCTCCCTTCTTACGCATTACGGTAGGTGGCCGAACATAACGGATGGAATCTGTTTCTGCAGGAGGCGTAGGAAGCCCGACGCCAATCTGTTTGAAGAAAGAAAAGCAGAGTTTGATTTCAGCGAGGATTTTCGATAATGTTAAAGCACGAAAATGTCACCTTTGTTGATATTAACACGGTATCGCTAGTGCCAAGAGTTCGTGGCCTACTGGCTTTGATGGCTTTGGACCTCACTAAGGGTATTTGCTTATTGAAGCGTACCCTTTGACCTGCCAATGCCTGGGCTTCTTGCTCTTCATTTGCTGGTGCAGTGACGGTAGGTAGTCTTGAAACAACATTTTTCACTGGAAGAAGAGAGAGATCGCGGGCAGAAAAGGGTACTGTTGCACTACGACCCCGACCAGTAACAAAAGATGTTGCGGGCCGGAAGGGGTGGTAAACAGAAGAAAAAGAGTCTTCAAAAACCGAAGCACTGGGGACTGGACCATGGTCCAGTGAGCTTGCGATACTAGAAGTACTGAAAATTTCACGGATGCGCTCTAGGGAACTGGATCGAGCATGTGAGTGAGGTTTTGCGATGTCACACAAAGCGGATTTATCCACAGGTCTACTAGAAGAAAGGGGTGCCATGAAATCGGAATTCCAGGAAGATGTGGTTGCAAAGGAGAGATCAGAACGAGTGGGGGCTTGGCCTTTGGTGTGAAATAACTCGAAGAAAGCCGAGGCAGGAGACTTGAGTATAGATTCAGGAGTCAAAACCACGGATTTCTGCTCTTCCTCATTAGGACGTATATTCTCACCAGCGCGTAACTTGTCCAGAAGACCATCAAGTATGTCCGCTCGTTCTTCCCTCCTGGTACCTTTATCCATGCCATCCAATTGAGAGGGAGACGGGGTAAGGAGATCGCTGTTCTTGGGGTCGCACTTGGCCACATGTCGCCAGAATTGAGCAGCTTGGACACTCTTATCCGTGCGAAGACGCGCAGCGGCAGCCAGCTCGATGGCGCACTTGTATAGGTCAGACTTAGTGACATCCGGCGGAGTGAGTATTTTGGACCAGGGAGAGACCGGGTTAGATGCAGCAGATAAGATAGCAGAGACGATAGCCTCGTCGATAGAACAGCCTGCCTCCACGTTGAAATATGCATCCTTGAGAACATGTTGATGGAGGTTTATGTCGATCATAGCACGAACAAAAGCATCACGCTGCTTGATAGCAAATAAGAGCTCTTGAGCCTTCCTAGTACTGGTGATACCTTTGGCACGTTCAGAACGAAGCTCTGTGGTCAGCATCTCTTTCTCCTTCTCGAGTTGAGTGTTCTTTGAAGTAAGACCATGGACCTGAGTACGCAGATTTTCAAGATCATCAACTACTGTGGTTTTATTTTTGAAAATTGATCTGATAGAGTCTTTTAGGGAGGCATTTTCTGCTTCAAGAACACGAATCTGCCTGGCGGCTATTGACAACTGAGCATTCAGAATGGCGGCAGGAGAATAGAAAACGGCAAGCCTGGTACTTTTTGCAGCCACAGGAAGAGTGGGAAAAATACTGGGCATGTCGCAAAGAGATACGGCAGTTCTCATGGTAGTAGACTGGGCCGATGCGGCGAGGGGCTGACATTAAATAGGCTGCAGGGTATTTTTAGAACCACGATGGGCACCGAAAATAAACAAGTACAAACTGGTCTACTCATCTCCCACACCGGGGCCGACAGTGACGACGAGAACTTTACTCGCCTGCGACTGCTTCTGCTGCGACACACCCAACGCGTTGTCCGTTGTGTGAAGAGCTGTGCCCGCCGCTCGCAGTCCGCCTGACCCGACCACTGTTCACGACCGCCATCAAGTCCAAACTTTCTATCAGTTGGGGCTCGTGTGTATTTTTTGCAAGACTATTGGTCATTCTGGAGTACCCGTCATGACTGTGACTCATCGTAAAACCCAGCATCTTCTCGAGGAAGTTCAGAGTGAGTGTTCTCGCTGTTGCCTGCATCGAGCACAACACTAAAGTGTTTATAGCCGTGAATGAACCCGGAGTGCAGTACGAATGCGATGCGTGCGCATGTGACCTCACTCACACTGTCCGCATTAAATGCGCGGATCCACAGTGCACAAAAGATGAGGGCGTCGATATATGTCCACCATGCTTTTGTGCCGGAAAAGAGTTTCAGAACCACAAGCGGTGGCACTCATACCGCGTCATTGTAAGTCTCATTGTCACACAAACAAATTAGGAAGGGTCGTGATCGTACTCAGGAGATGAATTCGTATCCGATATTCACAGAGGACTGGGGAGCAGATGAGTGCGTCCTCGCATCCTTTTATTCCACTCAGATTCTCTGATGTGGATGAAAACAGGGAGCTGCTTCTCATTACCGGACTTACTCAGCATGGCGTCGGCAATTGGAAACGAATCGCAGAACATCTGGGCACGCGGACAAAGGAGGAAGTAGAACAACATTACACAAAAGTCTACATCGAGTCGCCGGACTGGCCCCTGCCCGTAAGCACCTTCAACGTGTTGACCTTGTGATCGGCGATTGATTATTGTAGAGGATGGACCTACACTTTGAAGTGGATCCTGAGGAGTTTCAGGAGCGAAAACGTCGGCGAATAGCAGACATGAACCCCGTAGCTGCTCCAGTCCAAAAGGTAGCCCCGACTTCTGCCCCAGGCGTACACGAGATTGCGACTTTTCTGCCCGGTCGTTTGGAATTCGAGCACGAGCTCGATAATGACGCTGAAGATCTGGTGAAAGATCTAGAATTCGGAGTCTGTTTAGAATGGGGTGGGGATCAAATCCCTGAAGATGATCAGGATCCGGATGTTCGTGCCCGTGCTAAGCTTGCAGAAGAACGACGAGATGGATTTATTGCACCGAATGTCTCGAAATCACTGCCCCCTGGAAAGGGGCCTCCCGCGCCACAGACAAATGGCTCCATCAATGGCTACCACATAAACGGTGATATCAAGAAAGACATAAAATCAGAAGATAGTACAATGGCGAATGGCACTGTAGCAGAGGATGAAGAAATCGAAGAGCCTACGCTGCCTCCTCCATTAGAGTCAAAAGAATCGTTGGCTTTCAAGCTGACCTTATTGGAGATGTATGCCCAACGAATTGAGAAGCGGCAGGAAAGTAAAGCGGTGATATTTGAACGAGGACTATTAGATCATAAGAAGGTAATGCATATGACCTGCGACGTCAGGCAAGTCTGACCTCCATGCAGATGCAGGCTGCAGATAAGAAGCGGCCAAGAGAAGAACGTGAAATTCTCCATAGATTACGGCCATTCGCAAAGTTGCAGACAGCAGAGGATTATGAATCATTTGCCACAGATATGTTGTGTACGTTCAGGCTGTTGTGATAATTCAGAAATCCCTGATCTTTGTTATAGATGAGGCTGTTCTACGCAAACGGATATCTGAGTTACAGGCATACCGTCGTTTTGGTCTATGTACTGCGAGTGATATCGATAAATATGAACACGATCTTGCGAAACGAGTATGTAAATTGGCTGACTCGTCTATTATATGCCCTGATATCTGTGTAGACACAAGTCAAGGCCGCAGCTCGCGATTATGATCGATTACAATATCGATTTAGCGGGAGACAGTCATCAGGCCCTGATCCTAGACGCTCAAGTCATGCATCATTTCATGAGTCGGATGATCGACATTCCAGGGAGCCGACACCCCGATTACCGACTGCACCACCTGTTCGTCGACCTCGTATGTTAATTTCTGTCCGATGGAAACATGCAAAACTTATGCTATCTTAGCTCAACCCCTCAATCTGGCAAATAGTCCCTCATTGCACCTACTAACACCTGCAGAGCAAACACTCTGCTCTCAGCTTCGAATTCTCCCGAAACCTTATCTCGTCGTCAAAGAAACGCTTGTCAGGGAATACGCTCGCCGGGGAGGAAAACTTCGTCGGCGAGAGGCCCGTGACTTGGTCAAAATCGATGTCAATAAAACCAGCCGAATATGGGATTTTCTGGTGCAAGCTGGTTTCCTCAAAATCACAAATGACACCAACAACCTCAGTGCATCTACTACCAGTGGCTCTCAAGACACAACGTTCGTACAATCTTCAACTACGCAAAATGTATTGACCACAATTTGTCTCATTTCTGTAGCCTTCACCCTCCAACCATTAATGGTTCCCCCTCCAAATCCCCTCGCCTTCCGATCCTCCCTGCCATTGCCTCAGTCTCTTCTGCCCCCAGTGTCAATGGCTCGCTGTATAGCACATCCCAACCGGTACCTAAATCTTCGTGGTCTTCTTGAAGCTCAACATAAGCGGATTCACATATCGTCCCGGACTCTCACATTTGCTCATGACTAAACATCGGAATTAACTCCTCTTGCCCATTTTGATAATCATGAATTATTTGATGTATATTTTTTTCGTTAGCTGTTCCGTTATTGTGAACGCTCTTATATTTTGCTTCTTTGACCCCCTTCCGTTTTTAATTTCTCTTTTACATGATTTGTAGCTGCCATTCTTCTCGTAAGCATCCCCAATGTTCCAGCTGCATTTGTATACTAGACATACCATTGCACATTTCACGCACAGCTAGTAGTCAATAACCAACCGTTTATCTGCTCTGACTTTCAGGCTGATTACCTGCTTCAGAGAACTTTTGACTGAGTGGACGAGCATGAAGACTATATATCTGGGGTTGGACCTAACCTTATACAGTGAATTCCCGCCAATCCCACGTTGACATCCTTGGATCCTAAAGCCTTGAGCCACCTTCTCAAGTTGCATACGGCTTGCCCATCAGACACAAATCATGAAGAAGAGACCCATGATCTACTCTCTCTCTCACGTGATCATATGTGGTAATCTCAAAACTTTGTGATTATCTTTCTTCAATTGGCCAACAAGATTGACATGGTCGAAGCCGGCTTTCACCATAGGCCCACGCTCAAGCAGGTAGGGGTGACATATATCCAACCCAGAAACAATTCAAATTCATTATTTGTACGATCAGACGAACAAGCGATTTAAATCAAAACATGCGACTAGGAGGTCGTTAAAAGAAGCTGCCAAGGGTATTGCTTGCTTCTCCATTCTCTTGAGTTATAGCTGAGTCTACTGGGAACACAGGTAAAACTGTGCAGACTTCGCTTAAATCCAATCATGCCAATAATGCTGCTCAACTTCGGCTCAACAGAAGGAATAATGCAAAACAAGTCCTGGTTAAGAAACGCAATGCTATCGCTTCTGCTGCACGGATATTCAGTGGCATAGATGGTGCTCCCCGGATCGTAGCTGTGATCCCTTTGTCTGAGGATGTCGGCACCAGGAATCTAGTCAGAGCACTCGCAGAGACAATAGAAATTTCAGCAGAGGATTGTCCAGAGGATGGGCTGTGGAGGATGCGGTATGGGACTTTCTTTTTCTTTGAGGTCCATATAGAAACTCATTTCTCTTAATAGGGCTGACCGATTCCAAACCTCGCTTCAGTTTAGACTGGTACCTTATAGAAATTTCTATGATGCTCTCGATGCGTGCAAGGTAGCGGATTATATCATGTTCGGTCTCTCACCTACCGTTGAAGTTGATGCTTGGGGTGACACACTCCTTCGTTCATTACAAGCCCAAGGTTTACCGGAAGTCGTTAGTGTCATCTCCCCCGAAACTTTCATAGACGCGAAGTCTCGCCCAGGAGTCGCCAAATCGTTGTTATCTTTCATGCAATACTTTGTACCCTCACAAACAAGAGTGTTTGACTTAAGTTCTAGCTCCGATCGGGTGAATGCACTTAGGGCCTTGTCTGAAGGAAGGCCTGGAGAACCGAGGTGGAGAGATGGGAGAACTTGGGTGCTTGGCGAGGCTGCGGAGTGGGAAGACGGAGTCCTAAAAGTGACTGGTGTCATCCGTGGTTCTGCTTTGTCGGCTAATAGGCTAGTTCATCTACCTAATTTTGGTGATTACCAGATATCAAAGGTGCGCATCTTTTTTTTCTATGCCAATAATTTCATCAAAAATTTTTCAACTCCAGATCCTATCTGCGCCTCGCCACCATGGGAAAACGAATGGGATGGACATCGAACCAAATCTTATTGCAGAGCCTGATGCAAATGAAGCTGATTCTTTGGTTTCAAGCAATGACCCAGATGATATGGAGAATGAACAAACATGGCCAACAGAGGAAGAGATGAATAGTGGTGTTCATGAGGATGCTAAAATTACCATCCCTGATGCACCAAAAGGGACGACACCAAGAATCATCCGAGTTCCCAAGGGTACGAGTTCATATCAGGCTGCATGGTATGTAGATGAGACAGATGATGAAGGAGAGGACAGGGGTGATGGTGATTGTGAAATGAGGGAGGAGGAGGAAGAGGAAGAGGAAGAGGAAGAGGAAGAGGAAGAGATGGTAGATTTGATCATGGATGAGGACAAGAGTATGGATGTAGAGAGTAGACATGTTCATTTTGAGGAGCTTGATGATGGGGAGGAGGAGAGTCAGTGCGTATCATGCAAAGTTTGCGAACCTTCATTCTGATGTACCTATACCAGGCTGGAAAAGTGGCGCAGTCGTCAACGAGAAGAAAACGATGATCTCCAGTTTCCTGATGAAATAGATACACCACAAGACGTAGCTGCTAGAATCCGTTTTCAGAAATACCGTGGAATGCGATCCTTCCGCACAAGCCCTTGGGATTCATATGAAAACCTGCCCAGGGACTATGCCCGAATATTCCAGTTCCAAGACTTCAAGCAAATAGAGCGTAGTGTGCGGCGGAGAGCGGATGATGAACCGAATACCATTGAGGTTTGTCCCCTTTAACCAGTTTCAAACTGCGCTGACTTCGTTGTTATTACTAGCCGGGAATGCGGGTAACTATCTACATCCGAGATGTACCGCAGGGTGTCGAGAAGAAGGAACCTATCGTCTTGTTTTCTCTCTTCCAACACGAACACAAGAAATCCGTCCTTCACTTCACTGTACAACGAAACACGGAGTATGATGGCTCTGTAAGATCGAAGGTGAATGATCTCTTTCCTTAAGACAGAACCGACGACTAAGCCCGTCGTCAATTTGTAGGATCCTATGATTCTTTGCGTTGGTCCTCGGCGCTTTGCTGCGAATCCGATCTATAGCCAACATACTCGTGGCGGCGGTAAGGGCGCTAACAACGTTCACAAGTTTGAGAGGTATTTCCGCCACAGTACGACAAGCGTTGCGACCATTTATGGGCCTATCGTCTATGGCACTCAGCCTTGCCTCTTACTACGAGAGATGCCAGATCTACAAGGTTAGTCCGAAGTTTATCCTTGTCCCTTGGTTTGGTTTGGTGATGTGGGGCTTGATTTCGTATGCTAGCCAGCATCAAGGGTTATATCTTCTGGGCACCTTACTGAATAAGTTCTCTGTTCAACAGCTCCACAGCTCGTGGCTATGGGTAGCTTCTTGAATCTAGATACTACCCGAATTATCGCGAAGCGTATCATTCTCAGCGGTCATCCATTCAAGGTGCACAAAAAAACGGCAACTGTGCGATACATGTTCTTCAATCCAGGTCTGTGATTCTCAGTTCTTTTTGATCAATTATTCATGTATCAATTTTGTCTTGGCTTTTGACAATGAATCACAGATGACATTCGCTACTTCAAGCCTATCCAACTCCAAACGAAACATGGTAGATCGGGACACATACGTGAATCACTAGGCACACATGGATACTTCAAAGCATATTTTGATGGCTACATCAATCAAATGGACACGGTGTGCATGTCATTATACAAACGCATATATCCAAAATGGTCCCGTCTATGGTCCGCACAGGACTGTGCTAGAGTAGCAGAGGATGCTCAAAACAGCAACTCAGACGATGTCATGGAGGAGTAGTATTTATGATGTCGGGCGATTAATACTTGCGGCACTATTGATGGTTCAGCACCTAAGTGAAATGTTAATACACTGGATGGACTTCCTCAAACCCGGGCCTTGGAATTCACATTGGACCGCTCTTCCCTCGCGTTTCAAGCTTATGACTGCAAGATAGGGATGGAAACATGTAGTGTAGTGTTTATTGGGCTCCGATGTCCGTCGGGCACAAGTGGATCCCCTCATTTGATACATGTGGTAAACTAACTCTCACCCCACTTCCGGTTTTTTTTGTATTTGTTATCTCCTATCTTGGGTCACATAGCTGAATTAGTTTCAAACTGCCAATTGTGCAATTCTCCTGATCTCCCTGCGATTCGGAGTTTCCAATGACTGGTAGCAGGTGCTTGTATGACCACTTATTGTCTGAACGTTATAAAAATCGTTGAATTAGGTGAATGCATTTGGCCATGTGGCATTCGCAGGCTAATGATGATAGATCTGTCAAGGACTTCGGGCAACGTGTGTTAAATTGGTTTGGTCTACTTCAACAAACAGACTTACATGAAGAACCTTTTGTGATTCTGACCACCGTCTGATGAAGGCTCTACTGCGTATTTGCAATTCTTGTGATCTCTAGTTGCACCTTAGCGGGAAATCATACAAGCCAAGGACAATAAGACGAACCTCCCAGAGTATTCGATACTTTGTTGTTAGTTTGTTGACGATGGTTCTTCTGTGAGACCGAAGTGGTATGCTTGGTTGACTGACGCTGCTGCTCAGATGAACGTGCAGCAGCAAACTGACGAAGTGTATAAGCTGCTAATTCTTGTGCGTATTGGTATCGGTTGTTCTGTGGGGAGAGGGACATCTGGGAAGAGGTCCGCAGGATGGGGAAGTAACTATGCAAGGGAGGATTTTAAAGTCCTGTCAGCACCCTGTTTGATGGTCTATAGTCCACTCGTTGCTATTCGGCTGCGGTGGGGAGGTACTCACACGGATTCTCATGACGTAGAACTCAGGACCATTGTATTAATATAGCCTTCTGCTCCATGAGACGGTTCTATATACAGCATTTGTCGCACACGTCCAGGCCTCCTCCAATACTCCATCTAGCCCTCCGCGCTCGTCCCATGACGGACCGTGATCGAGTTTTTCGGTCACAATAAAGCGCAACACGTCCTTTACTGTTACTAGTCCTATCAACAATCCCCGGTCTTCAACTAAAATCACTCGAGGTCTATAGTACTCCAATTTAATGTGGCTCCACATTTAAGATATCATTTACATACCCCATTCGCTTGAATAGTTGCATCAATATTTCCAAGGGAAGCTGTGGAGACACAGTCATTGGAGTCTGTTGGAGCTGCATTAGGAATGGTGAGATTTGATTTGATGCAACCTACCTGATTAACCCATGCCGAGAACAAAATTCCCTGTTCCGACAGGGCCGAATTCAAGAGGCTGTCGTACATCTCCTCCCCAACTCCCATGAATGACCTAGGCTCCAGACCTGTTTCTGCATCAGGTGGAGTAAATATACAGGAGGTGCCTCGATGGATATCCGCTGAACTCCGCGTCCGCTCTTATGGAATGATCAACACCAACTGCTTAATAGTCGCGGTGAATAGGACATACCGAGCAGGTAACGAATATCGGCTCGGTTTATGAAACCGACCAGTTTTCTCGGCGCATCCGCGGAGACGATCGGAAACCCTTTTACGTCTTTTGACGCTAGAAGTGACTCTATAAATCTCCAATCAGCCACCAGGTAACGACTTGATCTATCTTTGAACGCACCGACATCTTGTACGTTCATCCCATTGTCAGATATAGTATACAAGTCTCTTCTCATCACTTTCGACACTATTCGAAGGAATTAATCGAGAGCTGCCGGAAAAAAATCCAGCTGTCCTCACCAGTGACGTTATAAGCATGATCTTCCCTTTCTAAGAAGGGAAACCCATTAAACCGAATCATTTCATCCGCCATCCCGTTCGTACCCAAAAAGTCGCCCACTGCTTTAGTCACTAACAGAACAATCTGAAAATATAAAGGACAGGATGACCGGTCAGACTTATTCGTGGGCAGGGTAAGCAAGGTCACCATTGTTGGGAGAATGTATGTTAGAGCGCCTGTTAATTCAAACATGATGACCACAACAGTGACTGTGATTCGCATCACACCACTGGTGATGCCCATCAGTCAGTATCAGAGTGCCAATATATGCGGTGAGCCTACCTCAAAGCGGCAGCAGCACCTAAGAAGGCATACGTCCCAGGAGTTATACACGGTACGTCAGGGGTACAAAATTTAAAGACCCCAGAATGAGGGTGCGCCCTAAATAGCAGAGTTGGGCTGAGCCATTTGACATGCCGAAATCGATTGACCGTACGAGTAGAGTGCCTTTACCACAGTCCCCACCATTCGTCCAAAGCAAGCGCCGATGGCCATGGAGGGGACAAAAATTCCCGCAGGTACCTTGCACCCATATGAGACTACCACAAGTCCTATGCGGATCACAGTGGCGAGGAATAGCGAGAATGAGATGCGCCACTGGTCAGAGGACCTGTCGGATCAAGCAACCAGGATCAATTAGACCCGAATAAACGATCTAATCGTAACTCATCATCCACTTACTGACATAAATTGTATGCGTCTCCACTCTCACACTCTCGAAAAAGAATGGCCAGGCTTTCAGTCATATCAAGTCGTAAAAATCTGTTGTAATAGCCAATCAGAGCTGTCAGCGTGGCCAATGTAACTGCTTCGGCGACGCCATGTTTAGCCAAATACTTTCGACGAAGGGCGGCAACTTGTAAGTGGAATTTAATGACGAAAGCACCATATAAACCCTAGAAGAAGAATTATTAGTCAAGTCGTGGGTAGAGTGGAGCGGCAGCTGGAGAATGGCCTCATGCTCACCCCAAATATTCCGAGAATGACGAAGAATGTAATTTCAAAGAAGTGCCAATCACGATCGTAAGTCACTTGGAAGAGTACAAGCTTGCCGGTTCTGAATGGGTTCATGGCCTACCAATCCGTAAGAAGACGCCCCGCATCAACAAAGCGATGATACAAACATACGGAAAGTGTAAATGTGGCCATAAGAGCACAGAAAAAGCTACGCCACATCGTCTTGATACTGAATGCATGGCTCATTTCCTAAACATGGGATACCGGATGTATTGGTCCATCAGATCGGTCACCAAGATGCCAGAGAGAAGAACCTCAATAGAAAACAAGACACCACCAATTGGTGAGCCGAAAGCAACGGCAACGCCAGCCGCACTTGCAGCGGTAATTATTTCACGCATTTTACCTGTTCAAGTGTTTCATTTACCAATGCCATCTAGCGATCAAAACTCACTTTGACTTCGAGAAAATTTATCAAATAACCCTGCAACAAGTGAACCGATACAACAAGCAACGTGAACTGAAGGTCCCTCCTTTCCAACCGAAAGACCTGACGCAATTACCAGAGGCTGCATGATATGACATTGAGTCAGAGAACACCTTGACGTATTGCTAAAGAAATTGAGGGCATACCAACGTTATACTCTTGATGAAAAAAGTTGCAAAGCCCAGATAACCTTTCATAATGAATCCCGCTAGGATACACTTTATCTCCGAAATACCGGAACCTGCAGCGTACTTGGCAAGATTCCTCACAAGGTGCGAAGCAACGAATGCAAACATGGCCTGAAGGGACGACCATTTTATCAGCTACATGAATGTGTCTCTTCTCTTGTAGGGTGAACTATGCTTACGGAGATAAAAACAAAGACAATCCAGCGAGCAAGAAAAACGGTAGTCCACGGTTGCCACGATTCACAGCCATCCATCTCATCATCCTCTATTTCCCAACAGCAAAACTGTTGATTCAACCACCAACCGTCCGAACAGAATCCCATTTTCATATCAGAGAGCCATTCGGTGACAATGGATATAATGGCTGCATTTATACCAATACATATCCCTGAAAGACACAGCAAGCAAGTCAATCGCCATGTCCCTACAGACACGAACTGAAAGACGTACCGACCAAGCTAACTACAAAATAGCTCTGTCCCGTGCTTAGCGCTTTCTGCACGTGTCCCCACAACCGATACAGTAAATTCCTTTCTCTTGACCCTCTTTGTAGGTTGGACAGTTCTTTCAAACGTCTGTTCCGTTCAAGTATAGAATCTTGTATCCAATCTGAATTTTGATGTCCTTGAATGAGTAATGAGAACTCTCCACACTAGTCATAACTACCTATGGTCGTGAAGTCTTCGTAGAGACTAGCAATAAGGACACATTGAGCAAACGAGTAACTTTGGGAGTATACAATGCATACCGAGTCTGTCCAAACTCGTCGCTATTATGAGAAGACATAGGCCGATGATGTATAGAGCCAGAACACTTGTGAAGGGATGCGTGGAAAACAAATACCCCATTGAATCGAGCATCACAAATGTTGCATCACAAATGACGCTGGCATCTAGATTGTCATCTCCTGATAGCGAGGCCATCCATAGGATTCAATGACAGGTGCTAACTAATTGTGAAATCATGAGTCCAAGATGGGGTAACAACACAACATGATACATAACAATACTAGTCAAAGCCTTTAGGTATCAAGAAGGGTATATAACGAGGGGAAAATGCGCGAGGCATTAAAACCTTTCTACTCAAGCCTGGTCAAAATGAAAGAGTACCAAGAGATATACGGATAGCCAACTATCTGGAGGATAAATCAATTAATAGGGAGAACCGGGCTGCGAGAACGTGCGAGCTTCGAGATCTCTGTTAATCTGTCGTTAGGCAATAAATCGAGAAGATGATAGATGAAAACAGACCTAAGCGCTGTCTCTTTGGCAAGAAGTTCTTGTTTCATGAGGTTGAGTTCACGCTGAGCCTTAATTTCGTATTCTCGAAGCTGTATCACAAACTCGATCAATGAGAGAGTCCCCGCAAGTAGCTAAGATAACGAACCCTCTCTTGCTCCTTGACTAGTTCCTGCTCCTTGGCAAGAACACTGTGATTGGCGAGATCCTCAGGAAGCATTTCGGTTTCACTGAATGTGCAAAAGGTCATTACATGCCAAACCAGTTGGTATTGAAAACAAACCGAGACTCAAGGATACTCTTTGAGAGTTTTTCAGTACGATACGTTTCGTAGAGAACATCTTCAGTCAAAGTCTTCAGATCACCGAGGTGGGAACTTGAGGAAAAAGGATTCATAAGTCTATGGCAAACAGCGTAGAGGACAACGACTTGCCCGAGCATAGCACCTCTCAACCTGACAAAATCAGAATGGTGGGGGTTGTCGACTTCAACTAAACCCCAAGGATATACTCTAGCACGGATGGGTTCACCGTCAATCACGACTTCTTCCTCAGAGCCAACAACAGCAAATGGGAGGAGAGCCTAATAACATAAGTTCATGCTTTTCTCGGAATCTCACACGTACACGAAGCTCCATGTTATCTTCGATAGTGTCTTCATCGTCTTCCTCCGGGTCATAGGGGAAATTGTAAATTGGAATGTCGTAATGATCAATGTCCTCCATTATCTTAGTCCTATGATTCAATCCAAACTGAAAACTTGAAATTGGAAGCTCGTACCCGCTTCTTGAAGGCTCTAAGTTCTTTGGGAGTAAGGGAATCTGACTTTCCAATGACAGGGATGACATTGACACGTGGGGAAAGGCGTCTCATGAGTTCTATATCCATCTCCCGAAGCCTATGGGATCGATATATGAATAAGGGAATCGACACGTAAGAACGGCCGAAGCGTACGCATGTCCAGTGGGCGGAATGAAGTAGAGAAGAGCATGCACACGGTTGTCCTTGAAGCGAGGGTTACGCTTGATACGAGATTGCTCAGCAAGGATGTCATCATATTGACGTTCAAGATATGACATGATTTCCTGGAAGCTAGGAAGTGATGAATGAACACAAGCGGTATCTGTCGAGAACTGCCGACAATACTCACGCAGCCTCGTTGTTAATATTGTCACCAAAACCTGGGGTATCTACAACTGTGAGAGCAATACGTATACCATCCTCTTCAAGCTCTGGGTTACAAAAGCACCATAAATATTTAAAGGATAACAGGAATTATCATGGTGAGACCCACCGACGTCGACAGGCCTAATTTTGATGCTCTCCTCCTGATGAGCAGTCTCTGGGCTATCACAAACCTTGTGAGGGATAAGATTTGTGTCACAAAGGGTGTTCACAAAGGTGGTTCGTCCGGTTCCAGAGGCACCTAAAGTTCAACATTCATGGTCATCAGGGATGTTAAATAAAAACAAAATACATACCGACCACCATGATGGTGAACTGAACACCCTTAACCTTGTTGCGCCTGCCCACAGGCATTGTAGTTTCTTGTGAAGGAAGGAAAGTCGGGCAGCAAGCTGAGTGATCACGTCAGAGCCTTGAATCCAAATAGGGATAAACACCAACTCACCCATGAGAATCTTGGGCAGCAAATCACCAAAGAGTGAGTGGACGACTACATCTACCTAAAGGAATAATCCAGAGACGATGTGTATGTGAAGTGATATAATATCACGAAGGTAATGGAAATAGAGCTTCGCTTCAAAGAGAAAAGGAGTGGGAAAATTGACTCGCAAATGTAGTTCTGTTTATTCGAATAAGATTGCATAAAAGATATCAATTGAAAATAGCTTGAATGATCCCCCAGTGACACTATTGTCATCCATCTCGGCGCAGGATAAGCGGACGGCACATACCCGCAATTTCAGGCAGATCTCGAAGGTATCATATGAGCACGAAAGCAGGATACGTTGGGAACGCTGCACCCGAACTATCGCTATCACATCAAACTACTCACGCTATCACACAGGTAAATATCTTTTCTATTGTTGTCCGTGTCATCATTAAGTCAGCTACAAATAACCTTAGTTTTGTTCTTCTATAGGGAACCAGTCGAGATGGGATGTCAGTTTCTCTTACGCGGTAGTGTTTTCAATGCATATCTCTAAGTGTTTACTGGTAGCTTCTTGGTAGCTTCTTGGAATTGTGTAGTACTTCAGCTATTGTTGAAACAATCATGTAGTGGTAAGGACTATCTAACCTCTGTAGATGAAAGACAGGCAAACAGATAGATAACTGAGAACTCCTACTTCTAAGTCTGTCCTAGATCATTACTACATAACAATCCAGAGGCTTCCTTAAGAATAGATTATCTAGCCTAGGAACCTAATGGTAGCTCATTAATCCTGCCTCTCAAGGTGTGTGCTGGTAAGAATGATAGCTTGGTGATCATTTGGTTAAGAGTGTACAAGTGATATACATTCTAAGGGCTTGGTTCTAGAGCAAACCCCCATTGGGGAATTCATTGAAAAGACATTATCTATCTAGCCAAATATTATTTTTTATACTGAATATGCCAACTCTCTACTGGGTGCTACTGAAGTATCGAGCGCCACACTAAATCAGATATTGGTAGCTACATTACATGATTTAGATACAGATAAATAGGTGTGTTAAATAGACTGTTCATTGCACATTTGCATTAAGTTTCCCCTGATCTTGTGTTGCCCATTCATAACTCAACAGCTACCATTGGACATGGTGACAAGAGAGAAACACTCTTGTGACATTGTGTCATAGGCAGAACAAAATGTGACAAGTTGACACTTATTATTTTTATGCTTCCTCGATGTGACCTTCTTTCTTGTGTTCTATGACTGCGCCCTCCGCACACTACAGTAGGGGTTTCTCTGCTCTTTCCCGGCCCAACTTGCGTAGGATCCAAATCAATGGGGCAACATTCGACCGGTATGGCGCGATACGAAGTTTTTTCCGGAGCCAAACGGCTGCACTGTCTCATCGAGATACTACAGCACCGACCAATGTATGGGGTTCCTCACCATCTGGAACCGGCATATGTAGGAGGAAACCAAAAGGGTGTTTATTTTTCGAGGAATTGTTCGAGCGGAATCGCCGACTAAAGTCAACAAATATGCGGCTGTTTGACAAACGACCGTTTCAATCTGTTGTTGGGTTGAACTTCCAGGTTAGAGACACCCGGTGGATACATGCAAATATTGCTTGCAGGGCACCAGCTGATACATACGAAAACGCTGATTTACGATGTCAAATACGTCCTTCGGCCTCTCATCTTCAAAATAATGCCCAGCCGCCACAATGCACTTGCAAACCTCCAACCTCTCAAGCTCAACTCACACCACATCTCTACTCAAACAAACATATGGATCCTGCAGACCCACCGAAATACCTTCAAAATTACTCACGTTTTTTCCGACGATTGGCGTTATCATTGCCACACGCACATCGACCTACACGAGAAGATTTCTTGAATGTCGCTACAGGGTTCTGGCAACGATCGAGGATACGGTTTAAGTGGTTTACCATCAAGTCGTTTCGCAAATTCAACGCGGATGACATTTCAGCATTTGTAACGTGGTTCTTGATGAGCCAGACATTGTGGATTCTCGTTGGAACGTGAGTTACAGAAACTATAGTCCTCGGTCACTTGTTGATTGGTGTATAGCACTACGTTTTTTTCTGTGGTTTTTGCCATTGCAAATAGCCTGCAGCTTCAACGTCAGTTGATGCTTTACCTGAAGGTTGTACCATCATGCTCAAGCTGGCACAATTACAGATTACATTGCACGTGCAATTAGTGACTACCTCACATCTGAAACAGGTGTCGCCATTATCTTTGAGTCCGCCATAGTTCCCAAATGGCGAGAATCTCGTCTCTCCTTCAAAAATGTATCCGTGTCACGCCGACTATCAGTTGGCACAGTGAAGAAACTTCAACGACGCGAAGAAAATGAACACCTAACTGCTGTCGGTTACGATGTAAGCAATCATCCTGGTTATCATCAATTCGGCGACGAAGGGGAGGACAAAGTGCCCGTTGTTTTGGACGAGGAGGACTCAAACATGTCGCTGTTTGATCTCACCATCGATTCAGTTGATGTTACGCTTTCTCTGAGGAGATGGTTGGACGGGAAGGGTCTTGTTGAAGATGCCGTCGTGAGAGGTGTACGAGGAGTGCTCGGTTTGTAATCATTAGAGTCATCCGTCCTCATTTGATCATGTTTGATCAGACAGACGAAACGTTTACTGGGACCCAGCCAATCCACTTGATCCTGCATTATTTCGACACAAATCTGTTTCGGGTGATTTTGAATTAGAGTCGTTGCAACTAGAGGATCTGTTGATTACAGTTTATCAACCTGGTGGCTTCCGCCCTTATACTACGTCGATTTTTCGTGCCGATATACGACAGTTCAGGAAGCAATGGTCATTCTACGACTTCCTTTGTGCGGAGAACGTTGTAGGTCAATTCGACAACTGTCTGTTCAGTTTGCATAAACCGCAGAGCATCGGGCGTACGACGGACAAAGATTTGGAGGATGGTGAATGGGCCCGTATGGTAAGTCTAGTCATGATTCTGTGTGCTCTGATTAACTCTCCGAGCTACAGAGTCGTATTCGCATCGATGGTGTTAACATTGACCATCTCCAAAACTCTACCACAATGGAGGGTCCCATCTCCTGGATAACATCCGGAAAAATCGATGCAGTTCTTGATATCAAGTTCCCTCGTGATCCACACGATGATTTACCTTTAAATGCCATCTTAGGCGAGCTTGCCGACGCAATTTCAACATCCATCAAGGATAACATGAATGATAATCCAAATCCCGACATCAAACATATCCCTGGACAGAGGGAGCTGGCTAGAGCTCCTCTCCGTGTACCAGATGATGAATCACTAAATTACCAACGGCACAAGGCGATCAATGGACAAGAAGGAGAAGAAGAACTGAAGGTAGTGATAGATATGGATTTACGTTTCCGTGATCTGAAGGCTGCGGTCCCCATTTTCACGAATGATCTCAGCTATGTGAACAATGCATTCATCCGACCCATTGTGGCATTCATGAAGTGTGTTTCTTACGCTTTTCCTGGCAGTTCAGTTCACTCACATGACCTTGTCTATAGTAGTAATCGTACTCTAATACCAATTCATTGTCGGATGGTGAAAAACTTAAGTGATTTTGATGGTTCCTGGACAGTAAGACTTTGTTTCATTTGCTGGAATCTACTAACTGACGGCGATTATAGATGTGGGAGAGTACGTGCTACTTGTAGTTTTCTGCTGTTGATGATTGAACCTCTCTACCTTATTGCAGCTGGATTGATAGATGATATATCTCTCAAAGTATGGCCCCTTGTTTTCCGATCTCTTACACTCGACTGATCTACTTTCTTAAAGACGTATGACGCGATGGCATATCACGTCAGTCAAGCAAACATAAATCACCAAAGGATGAAAACGGTCAGCCTTTGGAGCTTGCAGAAGACCGTCAACGCCATTCTCGTTGCCTTCAAAAACGTCGCAGACCCTGTATCAGTTCATGTGAAAGACATTCATTTTAGTCGACAACAAGGAATGATGTTAGGTTTGTATGATACTTTGACAATTCCATTCGGTGTGGATGCCTGAGTTCTGGGTCCATTGATGGCACTCTATACACCTTGGATTGTCGTATTGAATGAAGCAGTTACTACTTTGCTTTGAACAGGTAGTGCCCTACTCCCCATCTATTCGATAGTGAACATTTGCATCCATCAAAAATAAAATCTTAAGACGGGCTCACTCTTGTCCTCCATTCATTTGGAATAGTTCAGAGCAAGCCATATAGAAGACTCGAAACCTATGGAAATGGTCAGTGGTTGCAATATCTGGATATGACGCTGCTCGCCTGTAAAATACCTTCCTACTCTCAATTGGCGCGTTACCCTTCGCCACAGCGTCTTGTTCGAGTTCTTGTAATCCTTCTAGAACCGGTAGAGTTGGCTCGTAGTAGAGAGATGATGGAGACATGTTACCTACCTATACAATTCTTGTCTTGGAATTGGAGCCAATCTTCACATGTCCTTGAGTAGTGTTTCCCCGAAATGTACCAACTTTTCATGAGAGTAAGGTCATCCTGGATGTACATCTATGTGCATTAGACAGTCAATCCATCAGCCATCAGATTACTCCTTTATCACTTACTAAAAGGTCATGGGAAGGCATTGTTCCACCTGAGTTCATCACAAGTCAAATAGACCATGTATCATTGAGCAGAGCCTACCAGAGAAAAAATTCTGTGCCATCCATCCATCATCTTGGTCGAAATGATAGGGCATAGATTTGTGGCAGAATATATGCACAAATAGGAGTGCAGGGTCATCACTGCCTTCTTTTGTAGGGCGAAGCCAAGTGGAAATCTTGCAAAGGAGTGCCTTGTAGTTCTTCATATGTTCAAACATCTTCAAGTGACCACATAAGCTGATAAGTTCATAGCTGGAAGTGTGATTTACCTCAATAGACAGTATACGATCGAAGCTAAACGAGGTAAGAGATTGGCTCGAAATCGTGATGGACTTCTCACTAATGGTCGCGGTTGAAGTCATAAGTGTTGACATCCGCAGTTATAATCTGTTTTAAAATTAAGTAGAGGCAGTCGAGAGTGAAATGAACAAACGCGTAGAAACAAACCTCCAGATTCGAGAAACCCCGTTTCTTGGCCATAGAGTCGATGTACGCTTTCTGGGTTGTCGAATTTGAAAGCCCTGTGATCTTGGAGTTGGGAAATTTCTTATTGTTTGAGGTCAGAAAATTAGGTCCCTCTTAATAGACGATATATTACATACCTCTGCGAGGAATAGGGATAGACTTCCCCACCCTACAACATCATTGAATACAAGAACTGAAGTGGGATAGGTGGCGTGCAGCGTACCACATCCAAGGTCCAATACATCTTGCCCATCTACCAACTGAGCTTTCTCGCAGTAGCTTTCTAGCATATAGTCTTCTGCTTGGGCTAGAGATTCCTTCCCAGTAGGGTACAGACAACAAGAGTACTTGGCACGCGGACCCAAAGTTGACAACATAAAGTTTGTTGAAACCTGACAATAGACTGCGTTCATGTCCTCGTTAATCGCAGGCTGCGTTATTATTTACCTCATAATGTTGCTCGTTGACTTTAGCGGGTACATCGGCAATGGCAGAACGACCCTTTACCTCGACAATCCACTTCATCTTGACAGCATGGTTTTTTTCGAATGATCCATAGTCAATCTCTTGCAGTCTTTTGCGAAGCAAGAATCGAATAATGCGCCGTAGAAAGAAATCTGGAATGAGGCCCTGTCCAACGGTTTAGACAATCTTAGGAGAAAGAGGAGGGAGACACACTCGGTCAAGGAGAATATACCCAAATTGGAGAATGGAGTCCATGTGAAAGATGAAAAAAGGACGTAGAGGCGCATAAGAATCATAAGACAAAAGCATGAGAGCTGTCGATCGGGAGCTCGATGTATTGTCTTTTGGGCCTGGACAGGACAACAGGAATTTGGACGACTGCAAAGTATAAAAATTCAAAAGCAGCCGGGTATAGTAAAATGTGAGGCTCAGACGTCACCGCAATAAGGATGACTGAGGTGTATCTACGTAGGAGTGGTGTTGAAATGGGAATAGCACTACTGATGCGGCATTCCATCCCAATACCGGGAAACAACAAAATCAATGAATTCTTTGGAAGATAGGTGACGGCTTCAGTGATTGTCCTTTCATTATAGAACTTATAGAACTTTGCCATCCCTGAGTCCCAGACAATGTGACCAGCGATTGGTCCCGAAAAAGAAACTGATTGTGAGCAAACATGGGAAGAGCATGAACTATAAATGTGAACTTTTCCAGTGATCAGCAATTCAAAACCAGCACATTAATGAGAACGATGTGTGGTCACTTGGAGGTACACAGTGAGGTCTCAGCGGTGAACTGCAGAGGGGATTTGTCCAAAAATAAACTGTTGAGTAAAAAATAACTTGCACATATCATACCCCCATATTCCCACACTTGATAATGCTGCATTGCTGCACATGGGGCCATACTAATGCCCTTGATCTCGCTTACCTTATTCCGAGTAGGCGAAATCACAGCAGGCAATTCGAGTTTGTGCACCCTCTCCACCTACCAAAATAAATAGAGGTGATAGTCTCACTCCATCCGGAACTACTTCTGCTGTTGCATGGACTCTTTGGGAAAGCCCAATTGCGAAGACGCAATCAATCGTAAATGGGAAATAATTACACTTACCTCATACATACTTAATGTATATTTGAAAGCCCGTCTCAAGTTATCTTCGATCATCGAGCCTTATTTAATCAAATCTGAATTTCCTTGATTGCGAGATAACACCGTCCCTCTACTAGTCTGTACGCTCACCGGTATTCCAAAAAAAGTTTCAGATCAATTCAACTTTACAAGTATATATCATACCAATTCAGTCATTGCTACTCTCTTGAGGAATGACATGGAAACAAAATAACAACTACATAAGAAATAACACAACAAACGATTAATCAGTATTCGTTCACCTTAGTCAGCGATCTTGGA
>Ga0153934_1000021_pt1 | contig 34905 bp, 31 predicted proteins | sample TSNJ018MetaG_FD_104708 | JGI IMG/M metagenome (GOLD analysis project Ga0153934, IMG submission 104708) | Attine ant fungus gardens microbial communities from New Jersey, USA - TSNJ018 MetaG | ecosystem: Host-associated > Fungi > Mycelium > Unclassified | place: USA: New Jersey, Wharton State...
GTATATTAGAGAAGTGTTGTCCCAAATCTAACAGAGGAGATAGTTCAGATTCTAAAATTCAGAAGAGTAGGTAACTAGGTTGAGAACAAGACTAAGGAATCTAGCTAGTAACTGAAGAATAAATATTAAGTGACTGCTGACTAATGATAGGTGACTAAGAGTATTATAGATTGTGATAGCTTGTATCAGTAGTTTTATGATTTCAATGATGCACAATCTCCTTTATTTGCAGTAGCAACTTTAAAAGGAGTATCATAGCCTGGACAGGGTCTGCATGGATGAATTTATTGTCCTCAAGATGAGTAAAGAGGGCTAAAAGCCTATCTATGATAGAAGTGGGGTTGCAATCTCCAGAAACAGAGAGTTTGCTGATGGTGATAGCATCAGTGTAGGTAGCCAAAATACTTGTGGTACCATACTGGATTTTTAGCCAGTCAAGAAGCCTATTTGTGTTCTGCATTTGTACCTTTACGGCAAGGTTTCTAATGTCAGAGAAACTGCACAGCATTAAATTACCATATGGCTTGGCATCATCCCAATTGTCCTGGGCTCTAATGGATTCATTTGTCTTGATGCTATTGACAAGAACCAGAAGTGGTCTACTGTTCAGTGCCATATAGTAGCCTGTAGCATTGATTATATGGCAGGCTGTGGTGTCCCACCCAGCAAAGTCACAGTTATCAAAGATGTGGAGGACATTGAGGGTATGAGATGACATGTCTTAGATAACAAGAGCATGGCATCAGTTACTATAGTATGACTACCAGATGAGTGTAGGGTGTAGAGTACTCATGCTAGCAATTTGTTGTGCCTGTGGCTGCAGTGTCCATGCAGTACTTGCCCTACAGGGCCCATAACCCATTTAGATAATGACAGTGAGCATTGCTCAGTGGTGAGATGCACCAGCTCACTTGGTAGGATGTCATCTAGGTTAGTTAGCTGGTGCATCTTACTACTGAGCAATGCTCGCCGTCATTATCTAAACAGGGATCTTGCCCGTGTGAGGGAATATCCAATGTCAGATCTATGGCATGATAAAATACTGGAGTATTGTCAATACAGAACATAGTCAAAGAATGCTGGGAACAGTGACTGACTTTCTGGTATTCCAAATTTCTAGGTGACACAGACACTAGTACGTGCCAAGACCTGCCTTTTATATCCAAAATGGACGACAACCGTACGAATTTTGAAGCGAATTTGAAACTTCATTGATGATCATCTGCCCAAGTGCGAATTCACTATTCGGTTGCGATGTGTCACGATGCTGACAAAAATCTTCTACTCTGCTTCTGTGCTTCCAATTAGATGTGCGTACAGCCTCAAGGATTTCAAATATTTACTGGCATGAATCTGATCAAGTCGAAACAGCACTCTCGACCAGCCAGAGCCAATAAGGTACGCGGCACGCCACAGCACGCCAGTGCGGTAACCAACCCGCGGACCGCTTCTTGATTTGTACTTTCCGAATATGATTACCCACGGTTACATTTCCCCTCTAACTTCCTTGTCTCCATCCATGAATGTGTCAAGGCAATCCAGTAGTAGCAGCTTTACTGCTCCGCCAACAGCCGCACCTCCGAAACCGGATGCAGATGCTCTGAACCGCACAATAGAGGAAGATATCAAGGTGCGCAACCTATGTTTCAAGGGAAATGAACATCGTATCCCAAGGCATTTGTAGAAAGAGAATACTCGGCGTAAAGAGCAGAGAAAAACTGAGGTCAAAGGTGAGTTTGGCTAACGTTGGGGCGACTTTTAGGTTGAAAGGGGAACCTTCTAGCAATCCTCCTCGGACAGGCAGAGTCAGGTATATTTTCCTCGAATTGTACAGCAGTTTTTCATCTCACTGGACGTTCCTTCCCTCTCCCTGACTCTCGGTACACTCACACACGTACAGGAAAATCCACGCTACAGAAACAATTCCAGATTTATTATGCCAAGAAATCCCTCGATTGCGAACGTCCATGTTGGAAACCCGTGGTCTATTTCAACATAATCAAGGCTGTTCGCCTCGTGTTCCATGAACTTGAATATCAATTCTCCATGCATGGTCGTGAAACTGAAGAAGCGCCTAAAGCTATACAAGAACAAATTGCGGAATTACGGAATAAGCTCATCACATTGACCGCACTCGAAGACTCACTTGCATCATATCTAAGTGGCGGAGTTACTATCGGTTCAAGTGGACGACCAGGGGCCTTTGTACGATCTGGTTGGCAATCGGTAGTAGGTGGATCCACTCAGAATGATGTCAAGTCTGCGGGAACCAGGAATGCAGAAGTTCCTGCTATTGCTGCAAAGCTATTAGCGAATTCGGTTCAGGATGTACAAGCACTATGGGAACATCCTTCAGTGAAGTTGCTTGTGCATAATCGAAAAGTACGTGTGGAGGATTCAGCTTCCTTGTGAGTGACACTATCTCCGTTCGTGTTTGGTTGACGACTATCAACATCAATGGCAGTTTCTTAGATGAAATAGGTCGTATAGCCGAACCCGATTACATTCCTACGACAGGTCAGCTAACTCTCGAATTCCTTGAATAAGTAGTCACAAACTTTGTTTGTTGTCTCCATTAGATGATATTCTCAATGTCCGGCTACAGACGTTGGGTGTGGTAGAACATTCATTTCCGGTCCTCATGGGTGGATCTTCTTATAATTGGAAGATTTATGATGTTGGGGGAGCGGTGAGTATATTTTTGCTTCCTTTTATCAATTCTTAATCCAGCTTTTGATATACTCCTTTTTGGACCCTCTCATCTTTTGATATCCCGTGGTGGCTTTGTTGCTCATGATGTGCTTTGTACAGCGTGCACAGGTGAGTGCCACGGTGAGATCTCAAAAGCGTTTCTGATGACAATTGTGCCAATAATAGAGGAAGACATGGATACCTTACTTTGATGATGGTGAGTGACAGCAATTCTCCTTTTTTGATGGTGGGTAATCGGGTACCCTGAATAGCAACAGCTATCATATTCTTGGGTGAGATTCGCAGCGCTGAAACGTGCAATTTTTGATTCTCACGTACGATTTTAGCACCAATAAGCGCATTTGACCAGGTGAGTCGAGAGAAAGAAAACTCATTGTCACGAGTACAAAATATATTCTCTTACATGATATATAGTACCTTGATGAAGATCCCAAGGTTAATAGAATCGAAGACTCCTTACATCTATTCACGTCGATCTGTTCAAACAAAATGCTCAAAGATGCTAATTTGGTTTTGATGTTGAACAAAGTAAGAAAATTCCTATGATAGTGAATCAAAATAATGGAACTCTTCCTTTAGACAGACTTGCTCAAGAAAAAACTAACTCAGGGGATTCGGATCCGGGATTAGTGAGTCTTGATAAGAACGAAACCTATAGAAATCACTGAACTTCACCTTAGCATCACGAGTTACGCAGATCGACCTAATGTATTTGAAACTGCTGCAGGGTATTTCAAATCACATTTTCTACAAGCACATAAGAAGAAAGATGCGTGGGGTCGAGTCCTGTGGATGGTGAGTTATGTGCATGTATATAGTATATCTAGGTTTTTGATTGGATTCTGTTAGCATTATACGAGTATGTTGGTGAGCTGTCTTTCCTCCGATAAAGATCGAGAGTTTGATATTCCTATGAACAGGATATTCAAGCGACACAGAGCATCATTTCGAATAGTGAGTTCTTCCACTTTAATCCTTCTGCCAGACTTAGAATGCTATACAGTTGGTGAAGTGACCATTCGAAAACATATCGCTGAAGTCGGTTTTACTTAAGCGGATTCAATAGAATATACTACCATCGATATAATTTGTTTTGTGTGTATATATAATGCAATGTCGAAAAATAGAATTTAGTGTATCTAGTGATGCCAATGCACAGCCAAACACCACTATTCCCATGGCTTGTGACGATCTCCCTCCTCCCTATGCTGAATCTACCTTGCTGCTCCCACCTCGCACACAACCTAGTCCATTCAAACAGTATTTCTATCCCTTGACCAACAGAGCGTATTACAGTTCTTTCTTCCATCTTGCCATCCTCAATTTCCCATACGCTCTAGCCTCATGGGTCTCCTTGTTTGTGCTCACTGTCGTCAGTTCAATTCCACTTCATAAGTCTCATGCTATAATGCTACTCATAGACAGGGACTACTCTCTTGATGGCACTCCCACTTGGCGCCGTACTCTGTTTCTTTGATCTTCTCGCCGCTCGAATATTCGCAAGAGGCGAGCTAACGATCCAATGTCGATTCCATTATCCACTTTCCCATTTATCCCCTCACCCTCCTAGACCTATCTTTACGCGATATCGCCAACCGACCATATCGGAGGTAGAATCAGGTCGTCGGACGTTCGTCAGGGAAGCATCTTTTTACAGAAACACTTACGCTATGGTAGATGCAAGAATACCATCCTTGATTCACGCTCATTTTTCTTTTAGTTTACAGACTCCACCTCCTATCAAGCTTTGTTTTATTTCCTCGTCATCAAACCTGCTATCACATTGCTTCTCACGATTGTCATTTGGGCCTTGGGTGTCCCATTGATCTTACTAGTATTACCTGCTCCTGCAGTTTTACGTGCTGTGAGGTGTCTAGGAATTTGGCAAGCGAATGTGGCTGTCGAAGGGTTATATTTTGCTGTGAGGTAATCGTTGCTCAGGAAAGTGTACCTATAATAAATAATATACTGCTAGCTAAACATCTATGAAGTGTCTAGAAATATCTTATGAGTTTAATAGCTGAGAGGCCCATTGAGAATGTTCTAGGTCCTCAAGAACCAGCTCTTGGTCGTCTAACCACCTCTCGTTGCCATTTCTCTGTCACAACCCCACACTAGGAGACGAAATTGGAATATACTTGTGTGGTACTTCGATTCCCCACCTCCCTTGAGGCCTGCTGAATTGCTCTGACATACTGGAGGCATGTCAACATTGCCACTCTCAAAGCTTGATCATACTACTAATGCTATGGTTTTAAATGTTGAAAGACACTATTACTGGGATTAGTAAGTGATCCATGTTTCTTGCGAAGTCAGCACGTATATCGTATATTACTTCTCCTGTATGAAATACATCATATGGCATTCGCATCAGAGTGACATGGGGTACTCCACTGCTTCTGTATGATTCTGAGTTGTTCTCCTGCACTTTCTGTGTGCTCTATTTTGAAATGGAGTGTTGCACCAGTACCACTCCATCATATCATGGCTCCAGTCTACCTTGAAACTGTTACATTATCTTTATTAGCCTCTTTTCTGGATGCGCAGGTACTCGTTCGTCATGTTATCATATTGTCGCACTCTATGTAGTAATACCTCAGTCGTCCACAATACGGTGACATCTGAGGTAAGTACAAGCACATTATGTATCCATGAACAATTACTTACTCGTGTACCTAGCTTGTTACGGTGTTTTACTCTACACTCCACTCAAGGTGCTGCTCCGGAATCTTATGAGTCAGCAACTGGTGAGATAGAAGTTGCTTCACACAATCTGATTTTTGATCAGTCTTTATATTCTGCAACAAGCGAGCCACACTGCTCCCTGAGCATTGTATAAAGACATTGTTTCAAGTATGTGATTGTTCGCAAGCATGATCAAAACGCCTATCATCAGGGCCCCTTCAGAAATCTAAATGAAAAGCCAAGGATATAGAATGACGAGAATACCACGATATGCGCAAAGCATCTCATAACAGCGCAAACCACTAGATACTTAAACGTATATCTAGACAAGCTTAGCTAGAGACATCTTGTTATTCCCAACATCTGTCGAAAAATAAGCATTCTTGAGGAATACGTCACCTACCTATGACAGAGAAAAATCAATCATAATAGACAGAGAAAAAAAGTAACTCACAAGCCACTCAGTCGCACCACCAATGTTACCTGCTGCAATACCAGATACACAATCGCCATTGGGATTATTGGGATTAAGATGTTGAACAGCGATATCTTGAGGTTCGATCGAAAATGACATTCCCCCGAAGATGAGAGCGATAGTGGATTGGGTATTACATGGGACTGTGAATCCTCCTTGACCATCAGATTTAGCACCCGGAATTTGTTTATGAACGGTATTAGCGTCAGCCGGTGGTGCAACAATTAAAGTAGTGCCTGGGTCATACACAATCAATGATGATCAAGAGTTCTTTTCGCGAAAACTGACCGGTGTCGAGTATGGCGGTACGACCTTTGAGACCAAGATTTTTATTGTCGACAGAAACATCGTCCATAGCCGATTCCCAAAATCCTTGTTTGCTCACATTGGGAAGATCAACGGTGGTTGAAGAATCAAATTTAGTCGAATCAGTGCCACTTGAGAGAGGGCATTACATTTGCCTCAGAAAGTGATGTCCAGATTAACGTTAACTTACCCAAAGGTGATTTCCCCATCATTCTTGTTATCTGCAAGCCGTGAAATCTTATATCCAATCACAGCCTCCTTAAGTATTCCTTTGCTAGCGAGAGCTTCAATTGGCGTTGCCACCCCCTGACTAGACAACGTCTAAGTTGTTCATCAGAAAAGTCAAATTTTGCAAGAACGACATGAAAACAGATAGGAGACTTACGGATTGTGCTAAACCCATCAGACCATCAAAAGGCGTTGAATTGTCCGAAAAATCAACACTCTCGGTGGTAGCAACTCCGAAGGTATGTTTATTGAGCTGAAGGCCAGCAATGGCAATGTTATCGGTAATGATATCACCAGAAACCGATCCAGTTCCATAGGTGACAGAGAAAGGTTTACTTGTGTCCACGAAAGAGGTTGATGACTGGGGTCCCAAGAACCGATGGTTGCCCTAGAAAAAAAAAGGCAATCGATCGTTAATCCTGAGCTGTTCAAATATGAGATATGTGTATTTACACAGTCACCTCCTGCTTGGGATTGACATTTCTCGGCTCCGACCCAAAGATCAGCGGAACCCGAGTCCATAAGAATCAAGAAGTCTTGTGGTGGTGTGCCTATTTGAATAGTAGCAAGGTAACCAACATCTTGACTCCTTTTTCAAAACGACAGAGGTATGAGAAAACAGATGATTCTCATTCGTTCAACTCACTCGATGTCTAAACCAAGCGAGTTGGCCGTAGTAGGTTGGTTCGCAATCGCAACATCATCTTGATTTCTATAGAGAAATGAATCAGTCTCGACAACGACACAGATGCAACATAGTTGCTCACGCAGCGCTACCAGCACCGGCACCCTTCCCGCTTTTTGCAGAGTTGTTGGCTGGTTCGCCATTCCCTTCCTGGCCATTACGGTTACCAGAAGAGGTACCGCCACTGTGACGATTATTATCTGAGTGACCGATCAAGGTATGACCTCCAGTCGATTTCTGGTTATTATTTTTCATGGGGGTTGGCATTCCATGTCGATTATAACGTTCCTCAAGACCCTCAACTCGTCTTTCCAACTGGCGTTGAAGTTCTTCTTGGCTCGGTTCATCCCTGCCCGTCATTCGCGCGAGACGACGACGACTGCGATTAATATGTTGTTGGAGAAACTAAGAAATCAGTTCATCTCGCTCTCAAGTTGCCTATTCCAATAGTTTACTCACGACTTGAGGATGGATATCGATATCGCGAGAAAGAGCAACCCTTCGCAAAGGAAGAGTCACCATTCTTGGGTTGTGTTCCTCCTTAGACGAAGATAGAGGTAAGGCATTGACAGTATTGTGAATGTCGAAAAAGACAAAAATGCAAGCCAGCAAAGTCGCAAATGACACCTTTAGATGCACCATCTCGTGAAATCAATCAAGACTGAAACCTGGTCTCGACAACTCCTCCTCAAGAGGTACGAAAGAAAGAAAGATAAAATTTACAAGAAGATGGGGAGAATGCCCTGCCTGGAGCACTAACCACGAAGAAGGAGGGGAATGGGAATGGGATGAATGAAAATGTACGCCAGATATATGGAAGTTGTCGCCTCGTTACCATCTCCACCGCTTCCAACAAAAGAAATTTGACAAATTTAGCAGGTCACCAGGGATGTTAAAAATCATGATAGATGTGCTTACGTCAGTAACTCTGCGCATTGTACGTCTAAGATCGTCGTTGTGCATGAACGTGAGATGCCACTCATCATTGTGTCATGCACCAAAAGAGACGATCGAAAAAATTCAAAGCCTCAAGTCAAGCCTGAAATACGGTAAAGGATCAGAGAAGGAGGCGTGAGATCCCAGTATCAATACAAGGTAACGTTGGTGCACTAGGAGTATCTTAGATACCGCTTGTCAGGGCCTGGCACCTATGACATATTGGAGGTCTATCAGATCACCTAGGAGAAAGTGTAGAGCACTGCTCAACCAAGAAGAGCAAGGCTCGGTCCCGAACTACGTACATCCCTCACGAGAGTAAGATTAGATAACCACCACAGCATACACCGTACCGTCTACTGTTTATTCTTGTTCAGAAGGTACCTAACCACGATATATCCTATGCCTGCGACGATTATGACCATTTATCAAAATTTTGTATTGATATTAAATCATGTAGCAGGTAATTACATTCAATACATTTGCACAAAGACCAATAACAAATTCGAATTTACTTCCTTTTCCTTTCATCTTGCTATGCCACACTCTAGATGTTCCCCTGTACTCCAGTATTCCTCTGTCCCCTCTGTTCCCCTGTACTCCCGTATTATGTTCTCCCGTATTCCTCTATCTCTTCTGTTCTCCTGTATTCCTCTATTTTCTCTGTTCCTTCCTCGACCTTTTCCCTTTGCAGCGGTGGTTGCCCCGCCGAACCATTCCTTCCCCACAACTACTACACTCAATCACATTCGGGTTCGCCTGTCTTTCAAAATTGAGATGGCTGTCTATATGATTAAGGAGACTGCTTGAATGGAGCTCGGCGTTGCACGCGTAAGAGTGCTGATGGTTTGTTGTGAGGACCGGTTCGTCATGCCCTGGAATAAGAACTCGAATCGGAGGGTGCCACTGGCAGTTGACGTTCATGTTTCCACCGATATTGTGCGTGTGTCTCATATGGGCACGCATATGCTTGAGCGTTGCGAACACTAAATATCTGCATTGCTCCCATCGGCACCTATACATGTCGCCAGGCTTCGCAGCAACAGGTCGTACTTTATCGAAAGGTACATGTTTGATGCCCAAGGGTTCATTCACGGTGATCCAACTTCCATTTGGTGAGGCAAGCCCACTGCGAGACTGCCACTTTGTCAGATCTTTGTGTAGAGACACCGAACGGACACCTATTGCAGGTGACATAGGGGCTAGGACTTTGGATTCATCGGTTACTCTGTCCTGCACAGCCTTCTTTCTTATGGTCTGTGGCCTTTCATAAGGCTTCTGGGCTCGAGTTGACCTCCTGTTGTCTTGAGTGATCCGGGATGGACCTGCCAAGCTAGTGTCATGTGTATCTTGCAGGTACACTTGATCACTGGGAGAGGTGTTATCCATGAAACTCCTGTATGCATCGCGAATGGGAAGAGCAATCTGTGAATTGACCCAATGGTTTTGAGTCTGGGAAGAGAGGGCAATGGATGCATAGGAAGGAGTTGAGGAAGAGCCGAAGTCATTGGTCATGAGGTATTGCTGGTTCAAGCCAGATGGAGTGTATAAAGTCTCTCCGATGGCAGCAGGATCATTACTAAACCATGGTGCACGAGTTGGATTTTGTGAATAAGAGACACCTGTTGAGAAGTTGGTGTTATGTATTGCAGATTGGTACTCCATCCATAGACCTGAGTTCAATGATGATGATGGCTGAAAAGCTCCAAGGGGCGGTTGACCTGGGTCAGTGAAAAGCAAATCACTGGAAGGGGGAGTGGGTATGTCCCATAATATTCCTGTACCAGTAGACAAGGCACTACTATTTTGGTTATCAACAGATGGCAATGAAGAATTTAAACAAAAGGCTTACGAGGATGAAGGGGAGCTATTCTGGTAAGCCAAGTCAGCAGTGCTCATGCTACCGCTTCCATATTGTCCCATGTTGTCGAAGATATTGTCACGACCATCGCTTCCATATTGCCCCATGTTGTCAAAGATATTGTCGCGACCATCGCTTCCATAATGTCCCATGTTGTCGAAGATATTGTAGTGACTGTCGCTTCCGAATTGTCCCATGTTGTCGAAGGCATTGTAATGACTATCATTGAAGGAAGATTGATTTCTTCTAGTATCAGGGATCCATTGACTAAGTTCAAAGTATAGAGTATCAGATAACATGTCTCCTCGATGGGACGAATACACATACTCCTGTGAATCAGCATTTGGATTGACAACAATGTCGCATAAGGCTTCATATGGACCAATGGAAGTATCCATATTGTATCGCTCCCGGGCAGACGGACGACCGCGACGACGGGGAGTGCGTGTATTCTTTCCAGAAGAGTAGGTCATTGTTATGAAGAGTGCAGGACAAAATATGCGAGTGGAGACTCAGTAGCTCTTGGTGAAAGACTGGGGAAAGATGGCAGAACTGCAGGGTATTTAAGGCATTTCCTCATCACGATGCACAACGCGCGGCCTTGCAGCTTGAAAACCGCATTTGAATGGAAGCTTCAAGGTCGGCTCCTATCGTTGTTCACTCCGGTCAGCCACCATCAATGAACCTACGATGCACTACAGAAAAGGAGTGACGGTCCATTGATCAGCGATAGTCCATCAGGGCACGGGTGACAGGAAAATGGAAGAAGTTTTGTCGGTAAGCAGAAATGAGTGTTTTAGAACAATGTTGAGATAGGGGCATCCAGAAGAAGTGAGCTCTACGCGTCGAACGCCGTATAGAAAGCACAAGCATGAGTCTTTCGAAACACGCTGCTTGCAACGTTGAGTCTGTTTGCAATGGCCAAGGCGAAGCCCGATATCATTCGACAGATTCTGTCAGTCAGTAGAGTGCGTCAGTGGCACAAAGGCCGTATTATTAGGCCATGCAACACGTGTATCAACTGTTTCTCCGTTAAGAAAGCCGAGACGTCGTCGCGTTAAAATAGACTTAATGATAGAAGACACACCTCGTGCTATTTTCTCCCGTTCGCCCGTTTGGAAAAGATCTAGTTCGAATCCCATTGAGCTTTTAACTGTCAATACCCCCTCGTCGTTTATGTTGGGGTACATGTCCCAGCGAGAAGGGATAGCATTTACTAGATACGTCTATGGAAAAGCGGAAGGCGAGTGTTTGGACCGCTTTGATGGCATTCCTACAGCCCCACATCAAACAGGAACATGATCTTTATCACGGGCTGCGTGGGACAAACTACGATGCACGACGTATATTTTTGTCTTTTTGCGTGGCACTGCGGCAGCGTATAGGTTGAGGCGAGATCTGGCGAGATCTGGCGATAAAGCGGGGCTGCGTGTGCCAGAATCTGTCATCGATCGATCTGATAGCCTCCAGAATTGCCCTCTCATGCTTGGCTGCAAGCAGATTTTCCTGACATAAGGGTATGGCCCTTCCCTCCCTTGCAAATAAACGAGGCATTCCTGTAACGATTACAACTATATAGTCGACCATAGGTCAATTCCAAGATTACTTTGCGGTCGACCACTTCCAACTGTATGATGACTAATGTTTCGGCCACTTTCCAACAGATCAATCTTTCCCTCTAGCCTGATGTCATACTTAACTTACAGTATAATGCCACGACTTGTCACCCAAATCATGATCAAGATTACACATGGATCAGATAGATGCGGACCATCGACCTCTGCAATTTTGACAGATCCAGGGTATAACCAGAAACTCGTAGTTCAGAGTATACTGGGGTCCTGGTAATTAGAATCACGAGGCATCGTGAATAGTTGATGTCTTTGTTTTCCTAAATGGGACCCTGAAGCAGCTCATAATGCAGCTACGAGCATGGCTTCACGTGTGCAAAGTATGAATGGTTGCTAGTTAGTGTGTGACCATATCATTGGACGACCCTTTTGAGTGGTCGACATGTGGTCGACATTTTACTGAATTGGCCGAATTGCTAGTTGTCAAAGGGAGTTAATCAGTCATCTTGGTTCAAACTCGATTGCACACAGCAGGAAAAGATGTTATTACCACCCATCTTAACAGAGTCTGGTAATCCAAGTGCGATCTTCGGCTCGTCATCTGGCTAGTGTTGATGTTGTTGCAAGACTGTCTCAGGCTGAGACAGTCTAGGTCTGGGATTTCATGACTCACATTTACACTTACTCTGCATATTAGACGGCACCCGTAGTATATTCCCTCAGTGGTACGTTCCGATGTATTCTAATATACTACCTAGCACTAAAGTACTTCGTACAGCTCTTATATCTTTTAGGTAATGCAACACAGTCGTTTACCATTTGGGTGATGCCTGAGCTCTTATATCTTTTTAGCCTTGGGGGCAGAGACCCTTATCACTGAAGAGGATAATTACTTAAAATAAATAACCCGCTTAATAATAGAACGCTGCCAATGTATTGTAAAATTGCAAAAAAAAAAACTCTGGCATCTCCATTAATTATACTCAGAAGTTTCTGAATATCAGATATAGGACAAATCTCGAAGCAAAACCATGTAACTTTTTCGAAGAAATTGATACTGCGTTTTTTGTTTCTCCCACTCAGATTAGGGTGGATCACATGATTCGATCTGATAATGATCTTCGTCCCACTTTTCTAACCACGAACAAAGGTACGCTTTGTGACATTTAATTACCTCCCTCTCTGATTTCGTAGGCAATGCTCATCCTCCTCGGATCATCGTCGATATCTCAACCGAAACGTGATACTCTACTCCTCCACATCCAAAAACGAGTCCCAGCTATAACCTCTGTCGACGCAAATTGGGTTCATTTTATCAAATGTGCAGCTGAACGATTGGAGAAAGAACTTGCAGATGAAACTTCACCGAAAAGGAATACTCTAGACCAATTGTTGACTTACGGAGACAGTCATCATTGTCCGACTCGAGAGTACAGCTCGCAAGGCAAAATTATCGTTTACGTCCTTCCTAGACCTGGTTCGATATCGCCTTGGTCGAGTAAGGCAACAGATATTGCTGGTTTATGTGGTCTTGGAGGACATGTTGACCGACTCGAACGTGGTGTCGCTTACGTTTTCACTATCTCCGACAATGATGATAATCGACCACTTTCCCCTCCCATCATTGACGAAAAGCTATCGATGTTTGCTCATATGATTCATGATCGCATGACTCAGGTCGTTCAATACTCTACACCACGAGAAGAGGACATTTTTGCGCGTCGTGAACCTCGACTACTTACTACCGTCGACCTTCAGCACTTTGATACTGCCATTGACCCCAAAAAGAAGCTTTCAATAGCGAACAAAGAGCTAGGTCTTGCGCTCACAGAAGACGAGGTCGATTATCTCGTTGATGTGTATGTTTCCGGTTCCACAACCATGGATCATAATCCTACCGATGCCGAATTATTCATGTTTGCTCAAGTCAATTCTGAACATTGTCGACACAAGATCTTTAATGCATCTTGGACGATTGATGAACACCCTCTTGATCAATCACTTTTCCAGATGATTCGAAATACAGAGAAACTCAATAACACGGGAACAATTTCTGCGTATACAGATAATGCGGCTGTGTTAGAAGGTCATCCTGCACCACGATTTTCAGTCATTCAACATCCCACCGGATTGTGCCATTTATACCAATCTCGAGTAGAAGATATGCCCATTCTGATCAAAGTTGAAACACATAACCATCCAACGGCAGTTTCTCCCTATCCAGGTGCTGCAACTGGATCAGGTGGTGAGATTCGTGACGAAGGCGCCGTAGGAAGAGGTTCGAAACCTAAAGCTGGTTTAGTAGGATTTACAGTGTCAAATCTTCTGATCCCTGGTTTTGAACAACCTTGGGAAAGGGATTTTGGTCGACCGAAACATATCGCTTCTGCTCTTGATATCATAATCGAGGGACCTCTTGGAGCTAGCACGTTCAATAATGAATTCGGTCGACCAGTACTGACAGGATATTTCCGTACATTTTCAGAAAGTGTGCCATTGTCTAAGGACGGGAAAGTCAGAGAGGTGAGGGGATATCACAAACCCATCATGATCGCAGGTGGGCATGGAAATGTCCGTCCACAATTCGCGAAAAAGTTGCCATTCGAACCCGGAGCTAAGATTGTTGTGTTGGGAGGGCCTGGATTGTTGATCGGATTGGGTGGAGGAGCAGCGTCAAGTCAAGCTTCGGGTGCTAGTTCTGCAGAACTAGATTTTGCATCGGTACAGAGGGATAATGCAGAGATGCAGAGGAGATGTCAACAGGTTATTGAAGCATGTGTTGGGTTGGACGATTTGAATCCGATCCAGAGTATTCATGATGTTGGAGCTGGTGGATTGTCGAATGCTTTACCAGAATTGGTACATGACTCGGGGTTGGGCGCAAGATTCGAAATTAGGGATGTGTTGGTGGCAGATTCGTCTATGTCGCCAATGGAAATTTGGTGTAACGAGAGTCAGGAGAGATACGTCCTTGCTGTGAGCGAGGAGAGGATTGAAGAGTTCGAGAAGATAGCCAAGAGGGAAAGGTGTCCGTTTTCGGTTGTGGGTGCTGCAACGCAGGAAGAAGAGTTGGTAGTGACGGATAGGTTGTTAGGTGGGGATGTAATTAATATGAAGATGAATATCTTGTTTGGGAAGCCGCCTAGGATGTCAAGGAAAGACGTGAAGAGGAGGATCGAGAGGCCAGAGTTTGACGAATCATTGAATGCGTATCTTCCTTTTGTGTCGTCGGCAAAGGAGAAATTGGATCAAGCTGTACAAAGGGTTCTTCGCCTTCCTTCTGTTGGATCGAAATCATTCTTGATTACCATCGGCGATCGTACTATCTCAGGTTTGGTTACTCGTGATCAGATGGTTGGACCATGGCAAGTCCCTGTAGCCGATGTCGCCGTCACTCGTTCTTCCTATGGATTCAACACAACAACAGGAGAAGCCATGGCCATGGGCGAACGCACCCCTCTAGCACTACTCAATGCTGCTGCATCAGCCCGTATGGCTGTAGTAGAATCCTTAACCAACATCGCTGCCGCATCCGTCTCCAATATGTCGTGTATCAAATTGAGTGCTAACTGGATGAGTGCAGCATCTAAAGAAGGCGAGGGCGCTGCCTTGTACGAAGCTGTTCAAGCAATTGGAAATTATCTTTGTCCAGCTCTGGGTCTAGGCATCCCAGTAGGCAAAGATTCTATGTCTATGTCAATGAAGTGGGAAGAGGGAGAGGAGCAAAAAGAAGTTAGCGCGCCGTTATCGTTGATCATCTCTGCTTTTGCTCCTGTCGATGACGTGAGCAAGACCTGGACACCACAACTGTGTGCTACAGATTTAGGTGGGCCCACGGTTTTGGTGTTCTTTGATCTGGCAGGTGGGAAGACAAGATTGGGAGGGTCGGCTGTTGCGCAAGTATTTAAGGAGATTGGAGTTAGCGCACCAGATGTGGAGGATCCAGAAGTGGTCAGGGTGTTCTTCCAGGCTTGTCAGGAGGTGAAAGTTAGGGAACCGAGCTTGATACTGGCGTATCATGATCGTTCGGATGGTGGGTTGTTCACGACGGTTGTAGAGATGTGCTTTGCTGGACGAGTCGGTGTCGAGGTGTCGTTAGACACTTTGAATCTGAAAGAGAGCCCTATCGCCCTGCTGTTTAATGAAGAGTTGGGTGTGGTGGTACAAGTTAAGGAGTCGGATATTCAGAGGTTGTCAGATATGTTTGTTGGTGCTGGATTCCCTTCGGCTTCGATCCACGTCATCGGACGAGTAAATTCCCCTAGTGATCAAACTATCAAAATCATCCATGAAGGCGAGATTATTTTCACGGGGCATCGTGCTGAGCTCCAGCAAGCCTGGGCAGAGACGTCATATCGGATACAGACTTTTCGAGACGACGCGACCGGTGCAAAAGAAGAGTTCGATCTCATCAAAGACGATACCCATGCCGGACTTTTTTACGATCTAACATTCTCCTACCAGCCCTCGCGAGACCTCTCTCGTCGTCCAAGGGTCGCTATACTCCGTGAACAAGGAGTAAATGGTCAGATGGAGATGGCATGGGCATTCACTGCAGCTGGCTTTGATGCTGTCGACGTTCATATGTCTGATATCCTCAACGGCATTGTGTCCCTCAGTGACTTCCGTGGTTTTGCTGCTTGTGGTGGGTTCTCTTACGGTGATGTTTTGGGTGCCGGAAAAGGTTGGGCCCATTCAGCGCTGCTTAACGATATCACTCGGAAGGAGTTTATCGATTTCTTCAATCGAGAGGACACTTTCGCACTGGGCGTTTGTAATGGTTGTCAGTTCCTCAGTCATCTTAAGCACATCATCCCTGGGGCTCAGGATTGGCCTTCATTCAAGGGGAACAAAAGTGAGAGATTCGAAGGACGCGTATCGATGGTTGAGATCGTAAATAACGAAGCGACAAAGCAGTCGGTTTTCCTCTCTCAGATGGCTGGATCGAAACTTCCTGTTGCAGTCGCTCACGGTGAAGGTCGTATTTCGTTTGATAGAGAAGGTCAACGGGAAGCGCTGGAAACCCAAGGTCTTGTCGCCTTGCGATATGTAAATTCGAAAGGTGCACCAACAGAAGTGTACCCCCTGAATCCAAACGGGAGTCCTGGGGGGATAACGGGGATACAAACGCCGGATGGACGTGTATTGGCATTGATGCCTCATCCGGAGCGGATTGTGACGTTGGAGAGTAATAGTTGGTATCCCCCTGAATTTTCGGGAGCATGGGAGGGAACTGGACCTTGGTTTAGATTTTTCCAGAGCGCGCGTGTTTGGTGTACCTGATTTTATTTTGGTTTTTTATATCTTATTTAAATATTACTTTTTCTGATCCTCATAATATTTTCCACAATGTGTGCGGTCCTTCTTAGCTCAGTTGGTAGAGCGCGTCACTAGTAATGACGAGGTCAGTCGTTCGAGTCGGCTAGAAGGAACTTGTACACGTCACTCTGCCGGCTTCCCCTTTTAGATGATTCTATTGTCATCCCACATTTTAACTCATATATTTAACTCTAACATCATGAACTTTACACGAGGGTCTTAAGGTCTATGGTCTTGCTAGTGTTACTGTACCTTACTTTCCTTCACACCTGTCCTGTGACCAGAAATCTGCGGATACCTGCTTACCAAACTTCATTTTCATTTATTTTTTCATTACTAACCACTTTGGGTCAGTGGCAAGGGTCAGATTGTAAGTAGTCAAATTGTAAGTACATCCTGGCCTGCGTAGTGACTACTTGAGCTGTAGGTCTATACAAACACCAGTCCATGGTGTGATCGACATTTCCCTCCCATGCGACACAGAGTTTGGTGATGTTTCATTGGTCTGAAGACGACAAGATATCGGTTATATCAAAGTATCAACTTTGAATCTCTTATCTCTCTCTCTCTCTTTCTTTCCTGCACCGTCCTCTTCTGTTTTTCGGGCTTATTTGCTTACGAATTGAATTTGAGTACCCGGGTATAGGCTGAATGCCGGAAATTACCAAATAAGGGCAGTATACGAGCTTTTTTCTCTGTACCGTTTGTCCTCGACATGTACGAGGGCAATGATTTTCTCAACACCCAACTATACATTCACGATGTTGTAGACCACACTGGTCAGGCCATTGCTGATGGCCTTCCTTTGAGTCATTCTTCTGCTGATGTGGCCATCGACACCAATATTGCACCCTTCCTTGCAGACGAACCTGTGATTGTTTGCTGTTATGATCACGAACTATGTTTTACTGACTTTGGTTAGCCATCTCCCTCTACAACGGTGTACAATTCCCCATCGTCACTGCTCTCCACATCGTCTAAAAGTGGATTCTCCAAGGGCTCGCTATCGTTTCTCGGCTTCAAGGGATTAGGTGCTACGAGTGCAACAAACTCGATAAGGCCAACCCGAGAATCTACCTCGACATCGACTACGCACTTTTCAGCACCCGAGCCAAAGCACCGATTATCTGATGATTCTGTACGAACTGCGACGTATTATACTCCTGGACCGACTTCACCTGACAAACAAACAGCACGAGAGCTCCGCAAGCGACCGTCCAAGTTCAGTCTTAATGGAATTCTCAAACGCCCAGGAAATAAACCTCGTCTCCCAAACTCCCAAGGCAACACTTCGTTACCCCCTCCTCTGCCAACTAGAATTGATCCCTTCTTCTTATACAATAATCCTGTAGAACCACCACATCCTCTTGCGCACCTTTCGACGCCTTCTATTTCCCCGAAAGACAAGAGGAAGGAAAGGAAGCAAAAGAAGGAGAGGCAGATTAGTGCGCCTGAGGTCCCTCAGAAAGACGTGTCTTTATATCCTCTTGATACCAACCTCGACAGCATGGATGGTATTGTTGACATTTCACGGGTGCCCATCTACCCAGTCAATTCCAACTCGTCAGGGAGTGCCTCCGCGTCATTCTCAGGATCTCACTACCATTCTCGACAGCAGCATCAGTGGCAACATGCCTACAGCTCTTCTGCCCTTGCCCTAAACAGTCCCCCCAAATTCAATGACCCATTCAATCCTTCTACTGATGACATCCCGACATTCGTTCCAGGTCCTTCCCATATCTCCCCTACTACCGTTGTTCCTCACACTACCATTGGACCTCACGGCAAGGACAAAGATTTGCAGAATGAACCTGACACACCAAGTGCAAATGACGGGACTTGGAAAGCACCTGAGAGCTGGGCTGTGATTGATGCACATGGGTTACAGAATGGGAAACTTGACATGACAGCACCTGAAGATTCAGATTCTGACGATGACGGTGGTGCTGCCAGAGCAAGAAGAGGTGGTACTTCAAGTGCCGTTGATTTACGAGCTATATCAAGTGGTGCCGATGGCTCATTGCATCCATCATCAATACATGCGGCCGAACCAATCAAACCTTTGAGGAAAGGAAAGGAGAGTGCTATGCCAGGTAATAGTGAATTGACTGTGCGCGTATACCGCCCAAATGAAAGATTTTATCATTTGGTTGCTGCCGACGTCAGTTTAACAGTTCATGATCTATTGCCTGCATTGCACAGGAGGATATTGACTGGTGATAACAAAACGAGTCGATTGTTTCTGAAGGAGCGGGGAAAGGGTGAGCGTATACATTGATTTCTATGTTAAGTGCTGACACTGCAAGAGAACGGATGCTGGATGTCAGGGAATTACCTCTCCACATCATCCGCCGTCGAATGGCGGAAGCAGGTTACAGATGGAATGATGGCCTCATCCTGCTTGGCGGCGAACGTTTAGCTTTCCTTCTTAAATTCATATATCGTGATCCAGACCTTGGCATCGGCACCAGTCGCCGTTCTTTCGTATCTGAACCTCCAAATCAACATTCCTCATTTTCGGAACCACAGCCCACCGAACTCCGCCTTGAAACTTTTGATTATGTTGATCTCACAGGCCGAAGTTTGCGTGCCATACCCGTCGTACTACATCAACATGCAGATCAAATTATCTCGCTGAAACTGTCGAGAAATCCGATGGTTGATCTTCCACTTGATTTCATTGAAGCTTGTACTGCGCTGCGCGATCTAAGGTTGTCGAACATGTCGATGCGCAAGGTTCCTGTGAATCTTACTGCGGCAAGAGGGCTGAGAAGATTGGATCTGGCATCGAACTATATCAAGGTTCGAGAATTGGAAGGTGGGCGATTACACAAGATACCCGAATTGCTTTCATTATTCCTTCAAAACAATCTACTCAAAGACCTACCTTCAACTTTCGCCGACTTCCAAATCCTATCTACGCTCAATCTCTCGAACAATAGGTTGCGTGTAATTCCGGACGTCGTAACCAAGATAAAGACATTGCGGGATTTGGATGTTTCTTTCAATTATCTCGATTCCCTCCCTGATAATATCGGCGACTTAAACCAGCTGGATCGGTTCCTCTTTGTCGGAAACTCTATTCTAAAAATCCCGGATACGTTTCAAAAACTTCGACACCTTGAGTATGTCGATTGCCGACGGAATCAAATCTCGGATTTGACGATCGTCATGAATCTTCCCCGGCTCAAATTCTTCCACGCGGACCATAATGCGATACATCTGTTTGATCTGTCAATGGGTAGCAACGTCAACGCAATCGATGTATCTCATAACGAAATCACTCAAGTCGTTATTTCTTTACCTCCCTTCGGTTCTACTTCACGGTTCCTCTCTATCCTCAATTTATCGCACGCAAGTCTGACTACGCTCGACGCAGCTGTATTGGACAAACTCACGACCCTGCGAATACTCCAAATACAGCATAACAGTCTGAGCTACATACCCGATACGATATCTGAGCTTGTGCATCTGGAGGAACTGTGTTGCTATGAGAATCGGTTGATCAAGCTACCAGATACAATCGGAAAGTTAACGAGATTGCAGATGTTGGATGCTCATGGAAACAATCTGAGAGAGGTACCTGGGACGATTTGGGAGTGTGCGAGTTTGGTGTGGATGAATTTTTCATCAAATTTCGTGACAACGTTTCCGCCACCGGTGATTATACCTCTTCATGGTCAACAGAAATTTCCGAAGGACTATAATCCGCATCATATCATTCAAGGATACCTTTATCCCCCGCTATCGTTCAGTCTTCTCACTCTATACCTCTCTGAGAATCAAATCTCTTCACATCCAGACACACCAGGGTTAGCTGGCCTACGAAATATTGCATTTTTACATTCTCTTCAATCTATGAATCTCTCGTACAATGGGATCAACGAGTTTCCTACTGGGTTTTTCAAGAGTTTATCGAAACTGAGAGAGGTGTATTTGTGTGGGAATGGAATAACGAGCTTGCAGGCAGATGATTTCGTGAGGATGAGAGAATTGAGGGTTGTTTTCCTGAGTGGGAATAAGTTGACAGTGCTGCCTGCAGAGTTGACTAGGTTGGAACATCTGAGGGTGATTGACGTGAGTAATAACAACTTGAGATATAATATCAATAACCATGAATTTGATTGGAATTGGTGAGCCCTCAGATTTTGAAGAGATGAGGAAGCTGATGAACTTCTCAGGAATTATAATGAGAACATTCGATATCTCAATCTTTCAGGAAACAAGCGACTGCAAATCAAAACTGACAATCGACAGATTGCGTTATCGCGCAATAGTCGTGAAACTCATAGACCGAGTCCCCTCTGTGGCTTTGCCTCCCTCCGACACCTTCGTAACCTTGGGTTGATGGATCTAACTGTAACAGCCAGCGACCTTCCTGACGAAAATGAAAATAGAAGAATTCGTTCCACGGCAAGCATAGTCGCGGGGTTGGGCTATGGCATTTCCGATTGTTTAGGCAGAGAAGGCGCTTTTACGATGTTGGATCTCGTTCATGAATTCCCTGCATCTTTTTCGTCATCGTCCACAGGGAGAACGAATAGAGCGCTGTTCGCCATGTTTGGGAATGTGTCGCCACCGAAGGCTTTGCCACCTGGCATATCGCCAAATCGACATGCCAAATTTCTGCATGACCAATTTCTGGGATTTTTTCAGGGACAATTTAAATACAAGGACATGCCAGATGATGAGCACTTTTTGATTGATGTGCTAAGAAGGTCGTTTTTGGGGCTGCATCAGGAGATCCATAATCAACTGTTTATGTCGTCAGCAAGGAAAAACAGTACGGGAACCGTGGGGTCTGGAGGTATTGGAGGTGGAGGTAGTGGTGGCCATGGTGGAGGAGCGCTGAGCATTGATCCTGTGACCGCGAGAGGCGGATGCTCGGGTTTGGTGGTGTATATCAATGATCGGAAACTCTTTGCTGCGAATGTCGGGACTTCGTTGGCCATCATCGCGAGGAAAGGTCAGCCACGCGAATTATCCAAACGACATTGTCCTTGGGATCCCGCCGAGATGAGGAGGATACGAAACAGCGAAGGCTGGGTCTCGCCTAACGGAATGGTCAATGATGAGGTAGATGTCTCGAGGTCGTTTGGGTATTATCATCTCTTACCCGTTGTCAATGCGCATCCTGACATATGCGAATGGGATATCACGGATCAAGATGAATTTTTAATCATTGGCAATCGAGGGTTATGGGATTATGTCAGTTTCCAAACGGCAGTGGATGTAGCGGGTACGACGAATGATCCGGCATTTGTTGCACAAAAGTTAAGAGACTTTGCGATGAGTTATGGATCGACGGGAAACATCATGGTTATGGCGATTAGGTTGAGGGATGTTCATGATAAGACAATTGTGCGGTCTTCGACCATGTTAGAGCCTGGGCTGGCATTTCCTCCCATTCAGCCTTCGGTGTATCAGCCGAAACAGAATCAGATGGTCGTGGACAAGTCTGTACGACGCTCTGAACCTGAAGTCGCCCCTCCGACTGGACATATTGCATTGGTGTTCACTGATATTCGGAACTCGACGCATCTATGGGAGGTTAACCACGGCATGCCTGCAGCTATTCAACTACACAATGACTTGATGAGGCGGAGGTTGAGAGAATGTGGAGGATACGAGTTCAAGACTGAAGGAGACGCATTTTTGTGCAGTTTTCCGACTGTGATGGCTGCCGTATGGTTTTGCTTGTCGGTGCAGGTACAGCTATTGGAGGAGCATTGGCCGAAAGAAATTCTGGAGTGTGAAGATGGACAGCCTGTTACGGATCCTGCGGGGAATTTGATTGCACAGGGTGTGTCAGTGAGGATGGGGATACATTGTGGGACCCCATTTTGCGTGCAGGATCCAGTCACGCATCGGATGGATTATTTGGGACCAGTGACGAATAGAGCGGCGAGAGTGAGTGGATTGGCGCAGGGTGGGCAGATTACGTGTTCTGCAGAGGTGATTCGGGAGATTAATGCGTCGGTTTTTGAGACGATTCCAAAAACAGAGTTGTCAAAATTTCAACCCGCGAAAGCAATTGATGGGGTAAAGCAGTTGGGCGTGGTGATTAAGGACGTTGGAGAAAGGAGATTAAAAGGGCTGGAGGTACCAGAATTTGTTTCGGCAATTTATCCATCCGGGCTGGAGGCGAGACATGATTTGGGGATGGAGGAGGTTACTCCAGCGAGATATCTGAATGTTACACATATGAGAGAAATTGGGATGTTGTGTTTGAGATTGGAAGCGTTGGCATCTGGAAGGATCCTCAAGCCGTCGTTAACACTCAAAGATATGGACATTACGCTGGAGGAGAGTGAGGAGGAAGACCAGGATCACAGTGGAAAAGGCAGGTGGCAAGAGTTACGAGTGGACCCGGAAAATGTATTACCGCCTATGACGGCGAAATGGACAGACTATGAATTACTCATGACTCTGGACTCCTTTACGTGTCGGATTCAGAATGCGTTGCAGAGCATCGTCAAGCGCTTTATGACCGGCCGAATCAATGCACCAAATGTACTGGCTAAGTTGGAGGATGCTGGGATGACTAAAGAAACATTAAACGTTGTTGGAGAACTTCTTGGGTATGTTTAGAGTTTACAGATTTTTTCTTTGTTTTTTTTTGTATCTCTAGCATGGCTTTCTTGTGCATGATTCGTTGCATTGCTACCCTTAACATTTCTGATACCTTTGCTATGGTTATCTCGTTGTATTTTATGATCTACAGAGCATCTAGTCCATGTATCAAATTAAATTATCATAAGGCCCCTTCCTCACTGATCTGTTTCGCCTGGTTTCCTCTCTCTATGTGCACTGAACCAACATCCTCGCCGAGATACAAAATTCACCTCGCAAAAATTTCTGACTAATTACCGGTAGCAGTAGCTGTTGTTACCGCTGCCATCGACGTAATGATTCAGATACTAGAGTGATTGACTATCTCAGTCATCGGAAGAATGCCCAGAGAGCAAGTCTACTGGATGTTTTGAAAAGGATGGAAGATAACCATTCCTGATGAATTCATTGCAAGTTAGAATAACGAAGTCTGCGGGTGATTTTATACCTTTTTTCACTTACTCGCCCAAATGCACATTAATGAGTTGCCGGTGGGTGCATTTACAACTGGAGAGATGATTTCGGGACTTCGCATATTATCAGATAGCATGTGTGGACTTCCAGCTCTGCAGGTAACGCATTGGAGAGTGAATAAACTACTTGGCTCCTCAACTCAAAAATATGAATGGCCATGGCCAATTAATTACCTGCTCCTCTGACAAACAAATATTGCCCGCGACAAAGGAGAAAATTAAGCCCACCGCGAGGCTCGAACTCGCAGCCTTCAGATATAGCAGGTATAATATCACATTATAGCCTTAAAAGTCTGACGCTCTGACCAATTGAGCTAGGCAGGCATGAATTTATAGCTTGATAGATACATTCACAACCATTTGGAAAGAAATTACCCTACCGTGTGAGAACTTGTAATTTTCGATATTTCGATAACAGTTGCTCGTTCAACATCATCTTAAATTAGCCATGTCTACCAGTGGCCTCAAGGCCATTGCACCTGTCCCTACGGCCAATGACTTCCTCGACATCGTATTGTCGAAGACTCAAAGGAAAACCCCCACAGTAAGGCTCTTGTCCTCGCCTTGAAGCTCCTGAGGCTGACTTATTCCTAGGTTATCCATAAAAACTTCAAAATCAGTCGAATACGAAATTTTTACATGAGAAAAGTCAAATTTACACAGGATTCATTCGCTGAAAAACTTGGCGCTATCTTATCTGAATTTCCGTTGCTTGATGTAAGTGCAGGTGGAAAGTTTGCAGTCAAATAAAATGACCCCGGATTTCAGGATCTCCATCCATTCCTTTCCTCACTCATGAATGTGCTCTACGACAAGAATCACTACAAACTGGCTCTTGGCCAGCTACGGACTGCCAAGCATCTCATAGACCAAGTTGCCAAGGATTATGTCCGTTTGCTCAAGTTCGGTGATAGTCTCTATCGGTGTAAGCAGCTGAAAAAGGCTGCTCTTGGTCGGTAGGTCATTAAGTCTCTTCCTGCATCCAGAAACGATCAATGTTGACACGGTGGAAGTATGGCAACAATTATGAAGCGCCAAAAAGACCCACTTGCCTATCTCGAGCAAGTCCGACAGCATATCTCCCGTCTCCCCGCCATCGATCCCAACACCCGAACACTTCTCGTCTGTGGATATCCCAATGTCGGGAAATCATCTTTCATGAACAAAGTCACCCGCGCTGATGTCGATGTTCAACCCTACGCCTTCACCACAAAATCTTTGTTCGTTGGTCACTTGGATTACAAGTACCTCCGATGGCAAGTTATCGATACACCTGGAATTCTTGATCACCCATTGGAAGAGATGAACACCATCGAGATGCAGAGCATCACTGCAATGGCCCATCTCAAAGCTTGCATCCTATACTTTATGGACCTGAGCGAGCAATGTGGATATACGATAGAAGCTCAAGTACGTCTTGTTCGCCCCTTCTTTTTTGCTGAATCTACTTAATACCAGTGAAGTGTAATCTTTTCCACTCCATCAAGCCCCTCTTTAGTGGCAAACCCGTCATGCTTGTCATTAATAAAATTGACGTCACCCGTCTCGAAGACCTCACGCCCGAAAATCGTGTTCTCGTGCAAGAGATCATAGATTCTGAAGGTATCTTCTCCGTTCAAGTCTCCTGCCACTCCGAGGAAGGTGTGATGGAACTCAAGAATAAAGCCTGTGATGCTCTTCTCGCATTTCGAGTCGACAACAAGCTCAAAAGTAACAAAATTGATGCTATCGCTAACCGGATACACGTTGCTCAACCAAGGCCAAGGGACAATGTTGTCCGTGAACCGTTTATCCCTAACGTAGTGAAGGAGAGGAAGAAGTATAACAAGGATGACCCTGAGAGACGTAGATTATTGAAAGACCAAGAGATTGAGGAAGGTGGTCCTGGTGTCTTCAATATCAACATGAAGAGTGAGCCTCACTGCCTCATATCACTCATCACCATACCTATACCTTTACAGAGGACTACATTCTTACCAATTCTGATTGGAAAATGGACATCATGCCAGAAATCATGGACGGCAAAAATATCGCAGACTTTATTGATCCCGACATCGCAGAAAAACTTGAAGCCCTTGAACGTGAGGAAGAGAAACTTCAAGCCGAAGGGTTCTACGATAATGACGAAGAGATGGTAATTACCTTTCGTCCCCTCTCTCTAAACCACTGTTTCATCTTTCCCGTTTTTTAGTTCGACTCTGACGACGAACGTGAAGCAGCCCAAGCCAAAATCGCTCTTTCCCACAAAATCAAAGCACAACTCAAGAAAAAATCCCAAAAGAATCAAGCTCGGCTACCACGTACAGCCGGTCTTCGGACGATCACTGAACTCACTGATGCATTCACTAAAGCCGGGTTGGACCCCAGTCGAATCCAAGAGCGTGCCGAGCTCTTGGCTAAGCTTAAAGGTGCCAAGCGTAAACGTAAGAGAGATGATGACGATGAAATGGACGTGGATGGTGAAGGTGAAGGTGGTGAAAATGACGAGGCTTGGGAAGACATTGACAAGATGGATGTCGATGATACTGAAGGACCTTCAGGCAAGAAAGTCAAGACGAATACTGGTGCTGTTGTTACGAAACGGGTACCGAGATCCAATCGTTCTTTGGCTGGACTTCGAGATCACGTCGTACGTTGATGTTCATTTCATCCTCAATCTCCCTCCTCCTAATAATTCCAATTCTTTGATCCATAGCAAGCTAATCGTGCCACAAAACTTCGCAATCTCGGCCAACGATCCCGTAATATGCTCGCCAAAGCTGGCGAGGGTGATCGCGCCATCAAAGTCAAAATGGTCAGTTGGGTGATTGATCAACTTTCGTTCTTTCTGAATTTTTTTTGGTTGCTTTTTATAAACAGCCCAAGCACTTGTTCTCTGGGAAACGGAAAGCTGGAAAAACGAACCGAAGATGAGACGAAGGAAGATACTCACTCTTGGTTGTCTATTCTGTGGATACATATATACATATACATAGATGTATATACACTCATTATCTGTGCACAATCTCAATCCTTCGCATTAGTGAAGATCATAAATAGTTGTAAAGAGAGAAGGTATACAATCCTACGTAAATATGTAACAGACAGAGATCTCGCCATCAAGACGAACAATCAAATATACATCCAATCCAAGAAGGGCGCGCCGATGTCAACAAAAGCAACAAAAGAAAACGCTGGCTATATAACTCCATACGAAGCAGAGTCGGCTAAATAATCATGAAAATAATAAAAGTATGAGTAACAACTAAAACTCAAAAAGTAGAACGATTGGATGAACGTCATAATAAATATAATAAATAAGTAAAAAGGAAGGGAAAGGAACGGACACGAAAATGAATCAAACCAAATTACTCATCCAAAAGAACAGCTCCATCATCATCACAGAGATGTACATCCAGAAAACGAAAGCGAAGAGTTTCATGTCATGTAGAGTCATAAATCAAAGGGCATACAAAGTCGCGTGTCCGCCGAATCGAAATGTTAGCCCCTCCACAGTGTCCCAAAGCTTCAATCATATCTTGGGAGGGACAGGGGTGTATAACCCAGACTTGACGAGTCCAAGTCCACAATGGTGGAATCAAGGATCAATAAAAAACGACGATGAACGGGAAGATACCTCAAGGTGTCGCAAGAGGAGTGGAGTGTCGCACAAGGAATATAGGAAGAGAGAGAGAGGAAGGGAAAGTAAGAGAATGTGATATCTCCCATCACCCTCACTACCTCCCCATCTTCAATCCCAATCAATAGCCATCCCCCCCGGCCCAGTCGCAATCCCTATCCCTCTATCCGCCTCTCTCCTCAACCACTTAATTGCAACCTTATCATCTCTCAACCACGGACTCAACACATCCCAACACTTCTGATTATGCTCCTTCAACCACGACTTCTCCTCCTTACTCAACATCGACTCCCTCACCATCCGTGTTTGAATAGGCACACAGGTAAGTCGTTCAAATCCTAACCAGACATTGCCGTTGAATTCGTGTTTGGTCTGAATCCGACGCACTATGAGTGCAGATTCAATTCGGATGCCCCATTTGTCTTTGAGGTCTGAAGAAAATCAGAGGTTGGACGGTCAAGTACTCGAAAAGCTTAAAAAGGACGAATGACGTACAGAATCCTGGCTCGTTGGTGATAACGTGTCCCGGCATAAGAGGAACATTGCTATTAAATCCATGGTCACCTTCATGTACAGTCAAAAAGGCTCCAAATCCATGACCGGTCCCATGCTACAGAACCACACGTCAGATATCCAAATCCTCTGCGATGATAATCAGTGTTACACACCAAATAGTTGAGCCCATCCTTCCACAACGCCTTCCTCGCTAACACATCCAACTGGTATCCAGACGTGCCCTCAGGAAATACCGCACTATCAATCGCGATCTACGCGTGTCCAGGTTATTATCCGGGCAGATAAAAAGAATACGAATACATACGTGTCCCTGTAAAACCCTCGTATAGGCCTCACACTGATCCGGCGTCGGCCTTCCAAAATGAACGGTCCTAGTTGTATCACACGTCCCATCTCTGTACTGCCCACCTGAATCACTGCATGACGACATATCAGCAATACTTTCTACCACTCAAAGTATCATACACTCACTTCAGATAAGGCGTCTCCCGGTCAATCATCCTCGCCGAGTGTTTCTTCGGCGTATAATGTGGCAACGCAGCATTTGGTCCCGAAGCCGAGATCGTCTCATAAGCAAGTCCCATAAACTTCTTCTGCTTCATTCGAAACTCTTTAATCCGCCATGCCGCTTCCCATTCCGTGATATCATAGCCTGAATTAAGTTTGTTTTCAAGCCAAGCAAGAAATTGAACCTATATAGCGTTAAGAGCCCAATAAACCAAAGTGTCACCAGAAGACGTACGAAAGCTGCTGCATCACGAATATAAGCGTTCCTCAAACCTTCCAATTCTCTCTCATTCTTGATGGCCATCATAGACTCCGGTCGATTCGGTGCGATCGTATACCGAAAATGCGTCAACATCAACGAAATCGCATATGAAGTCGATGGTGGGATCAACAACTTGATGGAAAACGTCCATTAATTCTTCGATCAGAAGTACAACGCGTACGCACTTTTCCTTCACCCCACTCCCTCTTTCTTAAAAATGGCCACAAATCAGTATAATTCCTCCGTTCCAAGTTCATTTTTTCAAGATACGGCGTGACTGTATCATCGACTTTGGAAGAATCGATGAAAAGAATGACTTTGTCAAGACCAATGTAGAGATAAGCGTGAAAGAGCGGGTTGAACGGTATATCAACACCACGAAGATTCAACGTCCAAGCTGCAAAAAAAATTCAGAAAATGAAAAGACGAGCCCCAATACGCTTACCAATACAAGCCAACGAAGTGACCAACATTCCAACATGCACCTGCTGCGGGGTCGGTTCCACATTCTTCGAATACGAAGGGATAGCAGGAGGATGAGCCTTGATCCACTCTCTCAACTTGAATATCTTGTATGTCGCGTCCGCTCCTGTATATTCCATACTCTGAACATACACCGCGCCTCGAGGTTTGCTCGGCTTTTCCTTCCACACCAAATCAACCAAATTTTGTGATGGAAAGGTGAATTTGCAGTCGAGTGGGGATAGCTTGGAATTGATGAGGGTAGCCTTTTCGTGCGAAATCATTCGGGCATCGATTCCGATTCGTTGATTCTTGGTCAATAACGACTGTTACAGGGTTAAAACACATCATATTGTAAAACAGATGACACGTACGATCAAGAAGTCGACCCAGTCTTTCAAAACTTTACTACCCGATCGCCCATCACTATCATACAGGTTACCGGCTTTGATGACTTGCCAATTCTTGTCCGTCTGCGTTTCCGCTTGAATCCAGTATCGAGAATCGGTTACGAGATATGCATTGGAGCGAGTAACGATAGCTACACCAGATGAACCCGTAAACCTTGTCACTAAACCGTGAGTCGAGTGCGAAGTAGAACAAATAAGCCATTACCCTGTGATAAATTCGCGGCGCTTGTCACTGGCTGCGACGTACTCGGACCCATGAGCGTCCTCCGATGGAACGATACTAAGAAATGAACTGATTAGAATCAAGAGCAATGAGTAACAGAGCAAGAAATTTACTAGTAATCAACGCCAGCCTTCTCCATCTCCGTTCTTAGTTCCGCGAGCCTCTCTGTCGTATTGACGCTTTGATCTGGAACGTCTACATCACCTTGAATCTTTCTTTCTAGTGCGCTTCCGACAAGCGTGCTTGATGAATCAGAAGCCGTAAGCGGTGGTCTTGGTAGAGCTGAATTCGTGCTGCTCGAAGTTACCCTGCTACCTTTCGTGAGATTTGTCCGTGCAGTATCTTTTGATTTAGCTGTATCCCTTCGCTGCAACGAGGTTTGAGGGCTACGTGAAGGAGGAGCACGGACAGTGATTCCGCTTGCTTGCGAGGATTTTGAGTTTGAACGATGTGAAGACCCCTTTTCTCGATCTGACATGGTTTCTGGCCGCTGATACAAAGGTAGTGTTGCGTCTGACGAAGACCTAGCTCTTGTCAACTCGGCCTCAAGTTCCTTCTCCTTGTGCCCCATTCCCCAGCCATATCCTGCCTTGGACGAAGAATTCATAGACTTTTTCGTCCCTTTCATCGTATTTCCTCGCTTCAGGGTCACGGGAAACGGACTTGAAAACACCTTCATGTCTCTTTCCTTGCGTTCTCCACCAAGAACCAGTGGCGGCACCTCGTCGTATTTTTCCGAGTCCGTTTGGAAGGTCAAGTTGTCGGCTGCACTCGTCAACGTCGATGTACTCTGCGCGAACGAGGGGTGTCTGGCGATCTGAGAGGTCGAAGCTGTGCGTACGTGTGCACTGTGAGATATTTCAGAGGCGTTGCCGATTGAGAGTCTGCGCTTTTGTTTTCTGGAAATAAAAGGAAAACAGATAGGCGGAGGCGGAGGAGGCATGGCAGGGTCGTGGCTTAAGACTCAAGCACACAACACCACTTAAGGTATTTTAGATGATGTAAGCTCAAGCACTTGATTAGAATATTACAAAGATCGAAGCCTCCCGTCCCGTCATTACCATGTGTGTTTCCCTCGGATCCTGTACTGGAGGCAAGCACGCTGTCAGGTCACAATCTATATCAACGTACAATGTGACCTTTTGTATCCACAACCATTGCAAGTAAATATTGGCTGAGTGCAAGAAACTAGTATAGTTTGAAGCAAAAGACGTTAGAATAGAGACAAACACGTCAATCCGTGCTGCATCCTCCAAAATTCACTCTAACCAGAGTTTGGATACCATTTCATGGTGACTAGGAGGTAAGCTTGACCAGCAGTCATGTGCCTTCTGGGACAGGGTAGTTCCATCCATCCACAACAAACTTTATCCGACTTCTGATTTTACTCACTAGCCCCGGAAAAGCATACAATTCCCAAAAGAAGATGGCTATACATAAAACACTTCAATATATTTTTATCTTCTATTATTTGATAGTGTGCGGGCGCTCGTAACTGTTTCTCGTTTGCCACCTCTCAGGGGAAGATGCAGAAGTGAGAAAGAACGCCTCGGATGTGCGCAGAGATAAGCCTATGGGGGTCCAAATACCGGATTTACTTTTAAGAACTTGATAAGGTTCATCGAGAAAGGCTTCTCGGTCGTCAGTCAATCCTGAGCGTAAGAAGATGTGCGCCGGCGGGACTCTATTTGGTATTTGGGATGCTACTGCTACAACAACCCTTCCGGACATACTACTACCCCAAATATCCCTAATTCGAGATTCTCCAGCGAATAAAAGTCTGTCTACATTTGAATTTGAGTGACATAGCCACAAGCTTTTCATATCGTAAGAGCAACTTCTTATCGTTCGAAGCGGCGCGAGAAGAAATAAAAAAATTTCAGACCGAACAACAAACTACACACTTTCACTTATCATTCAATCTAATTTAAGAAAACAGTCAGCAAAAAAAAGATAAATTGGAACACTATTGCACAAGGGGTATGAAGAATGGAAAACAAATGAGCAAAGTCATTGAAATGAAAAATAAATGTGGTTAGAGGAAAAAGAACGGAAACTGACATGAAGGGGAGAAACAGTTCTGAAATTCTAACATCCTCAAGAATGTTCTATTCCTATTCTAACTAGAATAAACCAATGCCCCGACTTCTTGTCCAATCGACACCATTCTTCAACTGCTCAAGCGTGAGGAAGATGAGCACTGTGGTGGGTTGCAGCCTGGTCCATGCAGGCACCCATCCTTTGAGCATAAACATCGGTCCCTCGTTCTTCATTGACTGACGAATCATCGCCATTGTGGAGGTTGAGCCCGGGCCTGAAGCGCTCATGATACGACTCTGGATAATCAGTGAGACATTATCACTCTGAGGGCAAATTTATACTGGATCGCACCTTCAGGACATCGGCGGGAGAACAGACGGTGGTAGCAACAGTTCCCTATCCCAGGATACAAATTAACAACATGTTCAAACAATGAATAGTATACTTAATACTTACAGCGGCGAAGGAAGCCATGAAGTGGCAATAAATGTTATCCTCGAAGTACTTGGTTTTCAACAATTCAGCCTTAAAGAAGTCATAGGACGCGAGTTGAGATGCGTTCATCAAGACCGCACGGAACACGTTCGGTCCAATACCACGGCCAAGCGAGGACAACCCTTCTTCACGAGTCATCTACATCGAACGGTCAGCAACAGGATATAAATTACCAGAAAAACAGTTCATCATGCCATGGGAATTTATTCCCAAAATTAATTACTCCACGTCACCCGCCAAAATGCGGGGTTAGATGGATGGGGTGATAGGGGAGTAACCGGAAAGTGTCTAGTGATAGAGGCAACATGAAGAGGAGTCTGATAGCTCACTCGGAAAAGGGCATCAAAACAATGTTTATAGTTGAATCGCTTCTCAGGAGGCTTGGCAAGATCACTCTGCAAGCGGACCATGACAAGTTCTGGCCCAACGATGAGCGACACATAATCCCAACCACGAAGTAAAGAGGGTTAGTCTCTTACCTCCTGGATTGCCAATAAACCCCGCGATACCACCAGCTATAAGAAAAATCAGTCAGCGGGACGACAAGAAGATATGAAACTACATACCCATGCTCCCAGCAAGAGCAAGCTTCCAAGCCGGTGCATCCTTCCCAGCGCCTAAAATCTTCTTACTTTCGTCGTATGCCCAGAAACGGCACATCGAGTAGGACATCTGGCGAAGCCAAGTTCCCGAAATACCATCGAACAGCCCGCGGTAGCCTAATGTACGAGAGTAGTCGCAAGTACAGTTAGATTTCAAACGATGGAGTAGTGAAATGAGCGTTAGGGCCAGCAATGGCAGACAATGACAGACGACAACGACGTGTCGGCGCGCCGATTGACGAAGACAAGAATGGACCGAGTAGCATGAAGTTAACCAAATAGGGAGGAACCAAGACGACTAGCTATACTCACCGGCAGTTCGGACTGTCTTTTTCATACTTTCGACCATCCTCTTATCGCCCGATGCTTGCAATCTCACCTTTGTGAGATCCAAGGGGCTAAGGGCCGAAAGTCATTCAGACACGAGCTAATCGGAGAACATGGACTCACTGAGTGATAGATGCTGCAATTGTCGCAGCAACGCCTACACGGAGTACTCAGGAGTGTTGTGATTGACGAGCAAAGGCCGAGGACATACCTCCAAGATAGAAAGGATAAGGCTTCTTGGGGCTGGATTTTGGAGGCACTGTCGCCGATGAGATGGCAGCATTGACTGAGGAAGTTTGGGTTGAGGTGGCCATCGAGGAGAGTTAGGAATGATTTATTTAGGTGGATTGCAGATCAAATATGTTTGCAGCTTGGCTCCGAGTGGTAGAAGTCACTTAGTCTCACGGCCACTGTCTGTTAAATCAATTCTTGTGGGATCGCGGCCGACATCTTTTGCTGGGAATATCCTTCACATGGATACGAATCTAGGGTTCTGGCGACGCACGCTCATACTGAAATCACTTGAACAAAGTTCTTCCTTGGAACTTCCGATAATTCCCAAAGTCCCATACCTTGGGCTTCATTCATGTATTTTAACAGCTCCATTATGCGACACGGCTCCAATCCTTTATAAGTAGATGTCATACTGGAGAGCTAATGATCACCCTAACGAGTCTTGTGGCTGTGGTCATCAATCTTTTGGTTACTTGGACATGCAGCTCAAGACAGATGACCGACCATCTTGATCCTAACGTTAGCCTCAGCTCAAACACTGTAAACAGATAAATGATCTTGACTGTTTTCTGTCTACAGGTATGTGTATACCATTTATAAGGTGAAACTCGGTGGAGCCTGAACCGACTGCGAACCGAACATGTACATGTACATATAACCTGTGCCGACTCTTCGAACTTCAGCGCTCGACCCGTCCCTCCTTTATACCTTAGAGTATTCGTCTCTTCCTAGGTCAGGCTGTGTAACTTGGGGATTTATGACGGCGCCTACGGTTCGAGTCAGCATTCCTGCTCCCATTTACACCCGTGATCCGTTTGCGTCCCGTTTTTCGCGCTGTTCCCTCTCCTCCTCCGACTACCCTGATACACCGCGGACCCTTACATTTGACGAATCTGGGTACACCGTTCCCTACACACTCCGCTTGGACTCCCATAATCATTCGATACCCCAATTTGACTCACACTCTCTGTTTCAACCTGAACATGTACGCTCAACGGAGAGCGAGGGTGTCGTAGGACCTGATTGTTCGGCGACCTGTGTGAAACCAGCCACACTCTCCTTCTTTCAGTTCGGTTTCTGTCAGTACTTCAGTCCTGCAAGTTGTCTGTTCACTGACCCATACTTTTATCAAGTGTTTCCACCCCTTTGGCTAGTGGGCTCGTTCGTTCTCTTATACCGTCCATTTTGTACCAGCACTTCCGACGATAACTCATGGATTCATGCAAAGACGCCAACTGAAAAGCAAGCCTTTTCCGCTCGCACCAGAAAGGCCGAGCTGAAATATGCCAAGTGGTGCCTTTTGGCTTTGGTCATGTTCGTCTGTGTTGTCGGAATTGTAACTGGA
>Ga0153934_1000022_pt1 | contig 34616 bp, 34 predicted proteins | sample TSNJ018MetaG_FD_104708 | JGI IMG/M metagenome (GOLD analysis project Ga0153934, IMG submission 104708) | Attine ant fungus gardens microbial communities from New Jersey, USA - TSNJ018 MetaG | ecosystem: Host-associated > Fungi > Mycelium > Unclassified | place: USA: New Jersey, Wharton State...
AACACCAGTCTCGTAAAATTCGTATCGGACTATGCGACTTTTATGCATCCTTGTTCACATATCTGGGTGCTGGGTGGGTGCAAGCCAATTTTTCGCTTATTGTTGGACATCTGATGACCGAGATCGTCTCGCGCAACTCATCGACACGGTATGAGACATTGTTGGTCCGGACGCTTGTTGGGATCTTGTTGCGGGATCTAATTGGTGTAAAGATGTTGAGTGAGCAAGGGCAGATTAACGCCATACAAGAATTAGCGAACAACTATTTGAAGCGTTGGCCTGCAATGATGACAGGTCAAGCTTCTCCATCTCCCTCCACCCTCGTTGTCGCCCTTCGAGAGGTGGCCGGGCTGCTGCAACAACTCGGCGATGCACCGCCTCCGGTCCAGGATGCTCTTGCTGACCCCCTCGTTACTATCCTCGCTCATCCAAGCCACACTGTACGAGTAACAGCTTCTTGGGCCCTTCGTTGTTTCTGTTTTTCCACTCCTCTCCGTCTACCCAAGACGATCCTAGTATTGATGGATAAATTACAGCGGGATCTCACATTGATCATTACGCCCTCATCTTCTCATGAGGTATCGCTGAGAGCTCTGGGTCATGCATATGGTCTGTCAGCGCTTGTTTCTTTGATTCCGGAACGCCCCCTGTATGTGTCGTACGATGTTAGTGCGAAGGTGTTGGACATCGCGACGCAGCTTCTCAAACGTGCGAGTGACCACGACCTGAGGATTGCTGCAATTGATATTGAAGTATCCTGGATACTTATCTCTTCACTCATGTTTCTCGGTCCAAATTTTGTCCGACCACACCTCCCTCAGCTCCTAGTGCTATGGAGAAACGCCCTCCCTAAACCCACATCCAAGGAATCGCAGAATAGCACCAGCCGTTCTCCTGCAGAATGGAGTTTCCTCCTCAATGTCCGTGGGAGCGCTTTAGGAGCAATTTTATGTTTCCTCCAACGTAATGCATCTACACTCGTCACACTTGACGTTGCGCGCCGGATTGCCTCCCTTCTAAGCAATGCACTCTCCTTTGCTAATGGTTTCATCTCCCAAATTGTAGAGGATCCATCTGAACTGCAACACCAATACGCACCTCCATCCGGTGTAAAACGTGAAAGAGAACTCACTCTCCGAGAGCGTGAAGCCTTGCTTCGTCGACGTGTATACCAATGTTTCTCCGAGTTGGGTTTTAGTAGCATCCCTGAATCAACTCAGACATCTTTGCTACAATCGACAATGTCGGTGTTTGCGAGTCCTGATACTTATGGAGGTGTAGGCTCAGCTGTGCAAGCAGCGATTGCAAGTTCCGTAGGAACGTTCACTTCTGTGTGGACGACGGTGGATGGGTATGGGTATGGTGTCACGAGCAATGAAATCGTTGATTTTGGAGGGATCGGAGTTGAGATTAATGGAGATGGCAACAGCGTCAGTGGGACAAGGGATCATCTGAATCGAGATGATGTTGAGGTTTCTATAGATGCCTTGGTTTGTCCTCGCAACCTAATACTTTCATATACTGATACTTTTTTTCAGTTGCGCAAGCCCATTTTAGGCGCATGTGAACACGATCCGCTATCGCTGTGTCAGGCCAAGCTCACACTGAATGAATATCACCTTTTTGAATCTCCCCCTCCAGCGACATCGGTCATTGACACCGCAATTGAACTCTTTGCTCGTTTGTTACCACTACAAGAGTTACCCTCGACAGTAAAATATATCCAGCAGGTCTTAGAATTAGTTAAGTCCCCTAAACTCGATAAGAACGTCGGCCGCAAATCAGCTATATTTGTGAATGTTACTGTTTCCTTCGTTTTGGCTCTACGCTATGTGGCAGCAACCCAGATCAAACAGGCGAGAGAGACTTTTGGGAGTTCACGGGTTACGACACTTCTTTCTCCTTTCTTAAGGGCATGTCCATACTTCTGTATCTCATGCTTTATTTGTCTGATTTGTTCGTGGTCAGGATGCCTTGACTGATGGGGATTTGGTTCTGCGATCAGCAGGGAGCGAATGTATTGGCCGACTCGCCAGCCTCTCAGGGACAACTTTTTTGGCAAGTCAGATCAAAGACCTCGTTGATCAAGTAGTCAGTAATCGTGATCCGTATGCCCGTGCAGGCTGCGCACTCGCTTTTGGAGCGATATATGCCCACGTTGGTGGACTCGCGGCCGGCCCCTTGCTCGGTACCACCGTTCAAGTATTGAAATCACTCAGTGCCGATCCTCATCCTGTTGCTCATTTCTGGGCATTAGATGCGCTAGCAAGAGTCATCGACGCTGCGAGCTTATCTTACGCGCAATTTGTTCCGGGTACCTTGGGTATGCTGCTCAAGATCTACTTAATGGACTCTCATGAGCGTGAGGGTGGCGTGAGTGTTAGCAACGCCAATCTAGGGGGAGAGTGTCCTGCGTATCTTGCCGTATGTCAAGTCATTGATGCTATTATCAATGTCCTTGGACCGGATATCAGGGAGTCTAGTCGAACGAGGGAATTAGTATTGGGACTTGTGCGGGAGTTTATGGAAGAAGACGACGAGAGCATTTGCGTTGAGGCTATCAAATGCATACAGCATTTCCTCATGTTTGCACCTGAATACATCAACATTCCCCAGACAGTCAAAATATTCCGACAACACCTCTCGTCGCCTCGCCGACCACTCAAGATGGCATCAATCAATGTACTCTATCAACTTATACAGAAGGACGCATTTTCCATGTCAAAAATTGGAGGAGATGCGCTCGTAGAAGAACTATTCGGAATGCTGGATGATGATTACTCATCTGTGCAGGGGGTGAGGAACGTAATTTTGAGCTGGCTAAAGCAGACAGTCGTCTATAACCCTTCAGCTTGGATTGATCTTTGTCAGAGGATCATGTCTCGAACGACGGCATCCCAACAGACCGTCGACGCTATAGCGCAAGGAAGGCTGAGAGATGACGAGGGAGAATCATTGAATGTTGGTGGTGCCGATATGAGTACAAACGGCAATGTCAGAGCGCTTGGAACATCTCGGTGGAGGACACAACTATTTGCGCTCAAGTGCCTGCACATCATATGTACAACCGTCGCCGAGAGTGGGAGGAAGGAACATCTTGATGCTAATTTGGCGCGCCATCAGGACGTTGCAATGAAAGGCTTGTTATTTACACGCATATCGGACCTGATCAAGATGGCTTTTACGGCATCCACTGCATATGTTACTGAAATCAGGTTGGAAGGTTTGGTTCTTTTGAAGGATATCATCGAAGTGAATGCTTTGTGTTTTACTTAGACGAACTGACTCATTGATTTGCATAGATTTTTGCCCAATCGCCAGATCCTGCTTATGACGACGCACTACTGCTCGAACAACATCAGGCTCCAATAACTGCCGCACTTACGCCTTCATTTTCGTCGGAATCAACCCCGGAGATACTTTCCTCTGCTATATACGCCTGTGCGGTCTTTGTTGGATGCGGTGTTGTTAAGGATGTTGGTAGGATGGGGAGAATCTTGAAGCTTTTGATTACGGCCCTCGAACAATCTAAAGGTCGGTGTATGTGTTGGCGCTCTCAGAGCTGAACATTAACGTATCTCATCGAAAAGAATCCGGCATGTTATCCATTGGCGATACAGGAGAGCTCAGTCCCAATGCTTCCGCCATGCTTCGAATCTCGACGCTTTCAGCATGGGCTCAACTCCAAGTTTCCACCTTGAAACAAAATTACCTGGAGAAAGTCATTCAACCATATCGTCCCAAGCTCTCCATGCTATGGATTTCGTCTCTGCGTGATTATGCTAGTATCAAAATTGACTCCGAGTTTCTTCATGACTTGTCCTCTGTTGCGATCGATTCGTCATATTCAAGTCTGGGCAGAGAAGTATTGTTACCAGTGAGTCACTCGCAGGTCAAATACTGGTCTATCTCAATCATCTTCTCAATCATATGCTACTAGTATTACACGCAATCATGGCCAACTATCCTTCGTGCTGTGGCTTCTGTGATGCAATCGGGTGATACTGCTATCCTTGCTGCCATGGATCAGGAACCAATGCAAACTCCTAACAGACAATTGAAATTGCGCGAGGATCCTACGGCATGTTTCTATATAATATTCGGACTTGTCTATGAAGCATTGTCTACACCGTCTCCTGGTGATGGTTCCTCCAACACGGACAGAAAGGCATTGGTCGTTACATGCTTGGAAACACTTAAGTCTCTAGTACGACCCGAATATGCTGGCAAGGCTATCATGGAGCCAAATATCTTTGATGAATTTATGAGTTTGTCATACAGGATAGCTATGACTGAGCCGGCAACCGTACAAGTGCACCTGGTTGAGATGTTGATTGTATTGGCATCTACCCAAGGAAATCGGTAAATTTTCTTCTATATATCAAAATAGTTCTCATTCAATTGTCTATCAGACAAGTGGACACCCTCAGTCTATCCACACCTCGAGCACATTGTCTGAGGATATGCTCTCACATCCTCAAGTACTCCAGTGGTTCTTCTCCAATCAACCGTCAGTAATTGGACATTATTATTACTTACAGCGAGCTTGAATTACCAATCGTACAGAGGGGCACCTGGCAGATCATATTGCTCTTATCAACACTTCTTTTGCTGCTCTTTCTGTCATTGCAAATTCCATCGAGACAAACCAACGGGAAGACGTTCGTTCTGTTGCTACGCTCTTGTATACTGGTGGGTGTTCACTTCCATCACGTTTGAATGAATTCAATTGACATGGGCTAGATCTTCTCAAGGATGAAACGTCACCTATTGACCGCATTTCACCGACCTTTGCTTCCCTCAAAGCTATTTTGAGTATACCTGTCCTTAATCAAAGTGATTCACAGGAGCGCTACCAGCGGAGTGTCCATGCTCTCCTCTCTTCCTGCCTCCTGAACATTGATGGAATGAGGTGCTATCATTCATGTCTATGTCGTCCTTGAAATTGATTATTTCTATCAGAGGACGAGCTGGCGCCATCTCTGCCAGGAAAACCAAGACCAACATGCTTGCTATCGTCCTGGTCTTGACTGCCATTCCTCCAACCGTCCAAGTAGGTCGAGCTGCGATTGAGCATACGTGTTTTTTGATCTCCCAGAAATTGCTGGAAGATGACGAGGTGGGCGCGACCAATCCATCATAAACCCCGGAACTTCACTCAATTATCTCAAGATTTCCCTGACCGCTGCTCAATGCTCCAAGACGCTCATCGTTGCGTCCTCAACTGGGAATTATTTACTTCGACAGTGCACCAGACTCTTGATTCCCGCCCTTGTCGAGTTCATCGGCAGAGTCGCACCTTCGGTTCACGATGGTAGCATTACAGAATCGCAGACCATTGCTGTCACTGAAATTTGGAAAGCCTTCTCCACGTTTTTTGCCTCGGTCGCAGAAGAGAAACGTAAGTGAAAACCAAAACTGGATGGCAGAAATGGCTAATCAGCTATTCAGGACCCCAAATTCTAACGGTTATCCTACCGACATTATCATTGTTACTCTCACAAACCACTGGGACATCTCTATCCATTCATTCGCAGACAGTGACACAACTCTTAGCATACGCCACCATGTCTCCAATCGCATTTAAGACTGCTGCTGACAAACTTGAACCTGCAACGAGGGAATTGCTTGAAGCATCTGTACGCAAGGCTGTTGGATCCTCAACAACAAATGCTCAGACAATGGTCAAGCCCCAGATCTCCTTGAGATCATTTTAACTTCTCTCTTCCTTCACGTTTCTATACATTAGTACCTACATACTTCTGTTCAAACCCGCTGTGGACTTCGACCCCTCGCGTATGGATCCAGTAGAAGAAAAAATATGTTTAATTTATTTTGCAGGTGATGATGATATCAGGAGCGAGTAGGAAACAGTAATAAGGGTCTTGATGGTCCTCAATGTATGATAATGCACTTGGCACTATGTGGTGGTCTCATAGCATATATATATTCTTGAAATAATCATAATCCTTGTACATCCAACTGTAGAATCCTTAGTGGAAGAATATATACTTCTGTAGACATCCAAATTGGTTAGTGTCTAGTAGACAGTTCACTACCTTCTCCCAGCCAAAATGGGGAGATACAGTAATGTATGATATGTTTTTGAATATGGTATGCGCCTCAGGTTCCAAATAAGTAATCAAAACAATATGAACAGAATGTATGTTTCCATCATACCACAGACTCTCCCCCTTCATTTCCCCTTCATAACCACCATGCTACTCACAACAATGTATTGTATTAGCCAACCTTACTTCTTGATTTACCAGGTCGGCCTGCCATCCTTCAGCCCCTTGTTACTTGAACTAACAAAATGTTCATTCGAGCGTGTCCTAGGTCATTAAGTGACTTGAATTCATTGAGAATTTAATAATCAAGGCTCCTGCTGATCACGGAATCACCGAGCCTCAAACTGCATATCATCAAATTGACCCAAAGATTGCTTCGATCTGTCAAATTGAACAAAGCACGTCCTAATCTCGACACTGCATGTGTAATGAATACATCAGCTGATGGCAAGTTGGCACCAATGAAGAGTTATCATTTGCAATGGCTCTCTTCTGACTGGTATCAGTGTATATTCCGGAAGTGATCGGAAGTCTTATACCCGGGATTTTTTTCCCTCCGTCCTTTTCTAGTCCAGTATGCTCTCACTCCTTCGCAAAACTGCCCAAATCCGATCCTTTTCGGCAATGCCCATTGCCAATACCCTTACCGGTGCCATTGGAAAGACTCCCCTCGTAAGCCGATCACCGCCTCCCCGACGTCTTTTGACCTAATCTACGTTGCCGGTAGATATATTTGAAGGCGCTGTCTGAAAAGACAGGGTACAAGATCTATGGTAAAGCGGAGTTTCAGAATCCCGGAGGTAGTGTCAAGGACCGTGCAGCCCTTGGGTTGGTTCAGCACGCTGAAGAGCAAGGACTGCAAGTCCAGTTCATATGGTAACATGTTACTGAAAGTACTGACCATTAATCAGGTTAAAAGCCGGAGGAACTGTTGTTGAAGGTACCGCTGGAAATACTGGTATTGGTCTTGCACATGTGTGTAGAGCTCGTGGATATAAATGTGTGATATACATGCCTAATACCCAAGTAGGTTAGGTCTGCTTCTGGGGAAACGTCTCACAAAGTATGATCTACAGAGTCAAGAGAAAATCGACCTTTTGCGTATGCTAGGTGCAGATGTACGGCCCGTTCCTGCCGTTGCGTACGAGAATCCTGCGAATTACAATCACCAAGCAAAAGCATATGCCGAATCCATAGCAAACGCCATCTGGACGAACCAGTTTGACAACACTGCGAACGCTCATGCTCATTATGTCTCCACTGGTCCAGAGATATGGGAACAGACAGGAGGAGATCTGGATGGTTTTACTTGCTCAACTGGGACTGGTGGTACCCTCGCTGGTGTTGGAAAATATCTCAAGGAAAAGAGCGGCGGAGGCGTTCAAGTTTGGTTGGCCGATCCTCCTGGCAGTGTCCTAACCAGTTACATTCAAAGTGGTGGCAAATTGGTTGAAAGAACTGGTTCCTCTATCACGGAAGGTAAACACAAGCTTCTCTATGTGGTAGATAAACTCCTGACTCGGACTTAGGTATCGGGCAAGGTCGTATCACGGAAAATCTTGCTACCTTCATCAAAGATATCGACGGTGCATTCACAATACCTGATGAAAAGTCCATTGTGATGCTTTATGAATTGCTCGATACGGAAGGATTGTATATAGGTGCGAGCTCTGCACTCAACATCGTCGCTGCGATAGAGCTTGCTGAGAGGCTCGGTAAAGGTTAGTCCAGTGTGTCTTTCGAGCTTTCGAGCTTCCGAGCTTCCGAGTGACTTGACCATAAATTTAGGTTCCAAAGTAGCAACAATTATTTGCGACGGAGCATATCGGTACCAAAGTAGACTATTCTCTAAGAAATGGTTAGCGTCGAAAGGATTAGAGGAAATTATTCCACAACATCTTAAGAAATACGCTGTCTTGGATTAATGCACAATTAATATCAATGTATATTTTGGTCATCACAATTTCATATACAACAGGAATTGCAAGGGAAAGCCAAAGGGAAAGCTATGGACATGCAACATAAATTAGTGAATGGGGGTAGATGATAGTAATCGAATGTCTACTAGACTCCATTTGTGTTATGACTGAGAATCACTCGGTGATTGGGGTTGAGTACTTGGCTGTGTCGGCGATTGTGGTTGCACTGCTGAATCTGCAGCCGCTTTCCGCTCAGCTTCCAGACGGAAAAGAGCTCGCTGGACTTTGGATTGTAGGTAATGAGATTGCGCTACAGGCTGTTGTTTTCCAGTTGCAGGTTTCCCATTCTCTTCGGCCTTAGGCACAGGTGGGGAGTTTGCTTTAAAGAGATGCTCGTAATTCTAGGCGTAGATGAAAATATACATCTCATTCTGTGTATGGTAAGACGTACCATCATGATATTTTCCAACTTCTCGTCCCGCTTCACATTAAGAATCAGCTGTGCCTCGTCCAATGTCATTCGATGTTCTCGGGTCAAGCTGTCAGTGGCAGATCCAGAGTTTGCATTGCCGACCCCTGCTACATCACTCGCCATACCAGCCTGTGGCGAGTGCTTAGCATCTAGCACATTTCTGAGCGTGACAAATCGAAGGATGAAGGTAAATGTTTACTCTTGACGGCCTGCCTCCCAGCCTCAAGGAAGGCTTTCCCGAGGATACGAGAACCTGTGAGAAAAATTTGAACGATAACTCTTGGTGATGACTAGGCTTTTGTAAATTCTTGTATTCGAACGACAAGACAAGGAACAGACCATGAATATGAATGAGAGATGTCGAAAAAATCTGGAAGCACGAGTGCGTGAGAACCTGGAATTTTGGATTTTTCGTCCTCATTTCCTTGGTCCCTCTTTTGTCCAATGCCTCACCATACTCATGAATCTTCGCCAAAAAAACGCAAAGCACAGGACCAAACTCCATCCTCATCGAAGATACTGAAAAAGAAATCAAAAATTTTACCCAATTCAAATGTCGACTCTGAAGGCGAATTTCATGTCGTCAAGGCCTCCCTCAGACTTTCTATCCCTCCAATTTTTGCAAACAACCCTCGTGCAGGTATAGAAGAGATGCTTGACTCTATGATTATGAGGTGTATCCTACTATCATATATTGTACCTTGTCCAATTACAAATAATATTTCCTTCAGATACATTCATCCCCTTCGAGGTGTTGTCCTCTCTCACTCCGACTTAATTTTCACAAACAACCGAGCAATGATCAAAGCCGACTGTCCTTTCTTGGTTTGTGATGTCAAGTTTGATGCGACTATCTGGAGTCCGAGGGTTGGCATGAAACTAGGCGCGTGATAAGCGTGTTCCCAATTTTCTTCTTGGCTCATGCTCATACAGTTGGTAGAGTGAATCTCTGTTCACCTGACCACGTATCCCTCCTCATACATAGAACTTTCAATGCTTCTGTTCCCCGTTATCATATACCTGGAGATGAGTGGGAATTTCAGTATGGACCCGCCGAGAATGATCCCGAGTTTGGTCCTGACGCATCAATGGGGAAAGGATCAGAACAAGAGGACGCAGGCAGATGGGTTAATCGACGAAATGGTCAGAAACTTGGAGGAGAGCTCGGGGATCTTGAATTTACTGTTATAGGGTGTGTTGCTGGCCTGGTTCCTGTTGCTTGCTTCGCGTCTTATCAATAGCAAAGGCTAACTGTCGCAAACGAAATGCTTTCAATACAAGGCTCGATACAACTGGATCCTTTCTCTTCTAAGCATGTTGCGCAGGCGGGCTCACCAAGGCAGCCTGAGGAGACAATTGAGAAGGATGAGACCATCAAACCAAAAAAGAAGAAAGCCAGAAGAAAAGACACATAATATTTTTCGTCTGGACCGCGACTTCCGAATGTGCTAAGTGTTCAGTGGTCAACAAGACCTACCATCATGACTCTACTGTGCTATCCAAGTCTCAGCAACAGCGGAACGATAATAGCTATAGCCAGTACTAGTAAAATGTGGGCTTCTGCATATTAAACCATAGTATATACGAGTAGACTCAAGCAAAACGTATCAGGCGCTACCAGGGTTCGAACCTGGGTTTCGGGAAATTAAATATCAGAATCCCGAGTGATAACCACTACACTATAGCGCCATGGTCAATGTACCAAAATCATCATGGCTATGATCAATATCGATAGGAGGAAGGGAGTGACAATAAAGAATGAAAGGGATGACCACGAACCCGTCGCACCTACTCATTGCTCGCAATTCACGAGGCCCAAATAACCCAATTGCATCCCTCAGCTCTCCAACAGAGACACATACTGCAGCTGCTGGAGTTTTCCGCTCGTCCGGCTCTCCACCATGGGTCCTTCAGGGATACGAATCGGACGATATCGTCTCCGAGTTGAACATTGAGGAACCTATAGTGCTCCATGAAACTTTTACAAAACATGCAAGATTTCCTGGGACAGTCAAAATTGTGGTCGAGAGCACCACTTTCTGGTTTGCCACTATAATCTATCTCCATGGCCTCATCGCCACTCACCACACCATTCAGGGCCCATAAAGAAGTCCTCTACTTTGCCTCTCCATTCTTTGAGGCTGCTCTGAGCGGTCATTGGTCTGAAACAGGACGACCACTGTCCATGTCCTCTGTTATTACCATCTCCCAGCCTCCTGTTGTTCCAGGAGACAAACCCGACTTGGAAACTGAAATGACATTTGCACCTATGGATCCGTCTACTAATCAAGTCGAGCCTGATGGGCTGCCTGACTTTGATGGTGTAAGGCTTAGTGAGAGTGATACAGAGGGAAGCTCCCTCTCAAAATGTCAGGCGAGAGACGACAGCCTAGCTAAATTACAGGGATCAGACTCGATCCGCAAGAAGCTGGAAGACACGTCTTCTAGCGCTCGTAAGCTTTCCGCAGCTCATGCAAAAGTCAGGAGACGGCCGAAAGATAGTCCCGATGCAGTGATAGTCCTGAAAGAGGAGAAGGTAGGGTTGGGTCTTTGCTCACACATGCATACTTGTTCTCAGTCACTTGTTTAGGCTAATACCTTCCATGACTTCCTCAAATTTGTATACCCCCAGTGCGTTATCCTCTTCTCAGCTTCAATGGGATCCATTCATTCATCTAATTCAGCTTGGAATGTACTATCACTTGGAATAACGTTGAAAGCTTGATGAACATCTCCCATAAGCTTTGTGTTACATCACTTCAGCAGGAGTGCCTTCAATTCCTGATCACACATGCGGCCGGCCGACCCATAAAAGCCATGCGGATAGCCGAGCTTTTCGAAGAGGAGGAACTCTATAGAGAAGCCAGCCGTTTCGTGCTCGACAATCCTGGTGGGTGGTCCGAGCACGATCTCAGCACACTTAGCAAGGAGACACTGCTCAAGTTGGAGAAGAGGCATGTCTTCACACAATCAAATCTCAAGATCTGCTAACTCAAAAACCTCAGACGAACCTGGTTCCTCGAGCGCGTTCTCAAGCTAGGCTTGACCCAGGTCAACAAAGAATATCAATGCGTAAGCTTTCTTTCCTTGACTTCACCGAACGCTCAATATCATTATTATTATGTCAGTGTGTCACTTGCCCAGATCCTCCAGTCTGCGCACGCCTTTTGGATGAAAAATGGAGGCAAGCATACGCAGCCGTCTTCCGCTTTGGCCCACCCCAGCCCTCCATGGTTTTTCGATATCTCCGTCAACTTGAGGGTGTCAGTCCCCCTCTTTCTCTCACCCAAACTGCCTGTCAAGCCAGTGCAAAGGCTTTCACCGTTACCCGTACAATAAATTTTGCTCCACTCTGACTCGAGTCCAGCTAATGTCATTTTCAGTGTTTGATCGTATGTTCTCTCTCGGCGTGAGGGCAGAAACTGTACCTCTCAATGGACGCGTCTCCGCTGCGGCAGTTGCGGGTGCGGCTACAGGGCCTCGACGCCATTTTCTTTATTGCACTCTCAAACCAGATTCCTCCAACCGACCAAGGAGGTCTCGCGAAGCACTATAACCCTTGCTCAGCGATACACACATAACATGAATGGAACCATAAAATGCTCAATTTCACCCTCGTGTGCCTGCCAAGGTAGACCTAATTGCCACGTTCTACGCCACATTCCTTAATCAAATTGAAAAGATATAAATAACGGCGTTAAGAAACGAGAGTAGAAAAAGATTTATCGCGATAAATAACTATGAATACTTAACACTACACATGATATAGCTGAAAATGTATGAGATGTCCGAACGAAGTGAAATAAAAAGATCCACAAATGGCTACAAGGACAATATGAACATGAGAAACATGAAATCATCATGCAGCGCCTTTAAAAAGCTGAGGGGCATGCTCGATAAGCCATTCAACAAGGAGAGCTCGCTGAGCCATGTCGCTGAATTCAGCCCCAGGATCCGGAGACATGATAAGAGTAGCTGCGATATCGACTGAGTATAAGTCAAATGAGAGCGGACAATTAGCACTCACGTCCGAATACCACCCCAAGATTTCTAGCATTCATCAAGTTCCTCTCGTTGCGCTCGTGTATACTAATCAGTGGTTCAAAGATCAACTAACTCAAGATAACTTTTGAGATACGTACTGGTTAAGGTGTATCATTAAGGAACGGAGCGTACAGTAGTGTTCGCTAGGCAGCTTCTTAACAGTGTTCGCCAATGTCCAATCTCTCACCGCTGGGTCTTTAATAGTAATGCCTTGGACGAACTGTATGTACAGCTCATGTGTAAGGAGTGGATTAGGTAAAGAACGGAAGTAATTCTTGAGAACGGATGTGACACTGCTGATGTCGTTGAATCTGTCAGTGTCGAGCAAGTCAAACGTCGTGTAATCGCCGCGTTCGAACAATTGTGTAATTAATTTTGATTGGCTAGCGCCTCCTGTTTTACGATAGATGCCTTCATAGTCTAGAGCTAAGATACACGTCAAAAATAGATCACCCAAAAACTATGAAGTTTCGTCATACCGACTGCTTCCACTGCCTGGATGCATTTTTCAACAATGATTGGAACCTGCCGATCATCACCTTGACTGTCTGCCTGCACCTGCTCAAACAACTCTCGACCAAACATTGCAGGAACTGCAATAACTGAATGAGATATAGTCAATGACAAACATACGGACAACCTACTGGGATGAGCTTGCGAGTCTTCTGTAAGATGCTGGGCACAAGGGACTTGAACAGCACCCGTGCAGCGAATGTGGATTGATGTGTGACAAACTGGTAGTCGTAGTCAGACTATTAGTAAGACTCAAAAACACACAAGATCACATACTCGTGCAACGAAGTTGAGAACCCCATAACTTGTCTCCACATTGATCACAGCGAGTAAATCTCAACACGCTGACTTGCTGGAAATTGTGGTCCAGGTGGCCCTTATTCCGTTGCGAGTCTTGAGCTGGCGCGGGAATCATTTTCGGCTTGTGCGAACCAATCCACTTCAACTTCCGCGGTGTAGTACTAGGCACATCTGTGTCTTGTTTAGGCAGCTTCATGAGCCTATCGGTATCTTCGTGAACAAGGGTCGATGATCCACTCGTTGATGCACTGATAGAAGGCGCAGATTGGGTAGGTACATGGCTCAGGTTCCTAAGTTTCTCAAGGGAAGGTTGAATTATGGGCTGGGTGGAGGGGGGATTGAGAGGCACTTCAGGAATGGCTTCCAATCGGCGGGAATATATATTGCTGAGCTGTGCAAGTTCCTCATTGCGGGCATTAAGAGCCGTTGTCTCCTCGAGATAAATATCCCTAACAGTACGAAGCTCTGCAATCTCGCGCTTCAATGTCTCTCGTTCCTCAACGAGTGCACCCAGATCTCCTTGGTATTGCCTCTTGAGACTGTCCAGACGCTTCGTAAGAGACCGCCCAAGATTCGCCGTAGGTTTCTCATGTTTCAAGCTGGATGGAGAACATTAGATAAATAGGATGATGTTAGATAGCAGGATTGTATACCTGTTCGCTGAGTGGAGCTCTTCCATCTCTGCCAAAGTCATATCTCTCTCGAGCTTCAGCCGTGATAAATCATGCTCCAGACCGGATAGATCATCATTCAGCTCTTTAGACATTTGCTGCCTCAACTCGCGTCGACGATCTTCTCCAGACATCGCCGTCAATTTGGCTGCTTGACCAGATAGTAGAACACGTAACCGAGTGACTTCTGCCTCAGCGTCACGCCTAGCCTTCCATTCCCTGTCATGCTCTGCCTGTGCCACTAATACGCCGTCGATGAAGTTTTTGCTTGTCCTCTGTAATGTACGCTCAGTGCTCGAATCAAGAAAAAAAAATAGGAATGCTACCTTCATTCCATCAAATTTCTCCTTGAGATCATCACAGACCGTTTCTCTCGATTCCAATGTCATAGCCACGTTCTCAACAAAATCAACGTCCAGTTGAATTTGTTTGATACCCTGCTCTCGGGAACCCTTGATAATTCCATGTAACTGAGAGATCAGCGAGTTTTCGTCCGAATCCGACTCCGTGATGTGAAGACCATTGACCGATTTGGACGGTTCGCTACTGACGGATATCGCCTCTACGTCATCTAGACTAAGATTGAGAGTAGGCAATGGCTTGTTCTCTGATGAAGGTATCCTATTCATTCCCATATAAGCAATTCAGATGGATGATGGTGTCAGCTTTAGCGACATACATGCTGAGTGTCTGTCTTTCCTCTGGCAGTAATTCTGAGAAGGACTGTTGCTTTGGTTCATCTGCTGTCTTAGCTTGAGGGTTTACAGCTGTCAAATCTTCCTCAGATGACCCGTGTGACGCCTTCGGCGTGGAGGGACCATCAGATTCTTGAAGGACAGTGGTCACTTGGTCCAAGGATTTAAATCTATTCCCTTGCACTGAGCTCAAAAGCTCGGAAAAGTCTGTAGGGTTTAAGGAGAAACGGATAGGAGGAAGAGCAGGAGCAATGAAGGTTGCATGCGAAGTTCGCTCGACAGGTGAAGACTCTGACAAGTCATCCGAAGCATCGTGTTGGGATGGGACAGAAGCACCCTCGCTCAAAGGCGAATGTATATTATCGTTATCACTGATTGGAGCTGAAGACAGATGATGCTGGTCAAGAGTAGGACGTCCATCTCCTGAAGTTTCGGAATCTGATCCATCTTCAATGCCGCGTGGTACATCTACTCGATGATGCGGGGACGTAGATCTCGAGCTCACAAATGATTCCCGTCCCTCCATACTCCGGTTTGACGTTAATGACAGTCTATTTCGAGGATGTGATTGACCATCAACATCATCACTTTGCCTTGAGATTGCTGGGCTTCGAGATCGTGATGTCTCTCTTGACCGACTAGGTAATATTTTGAGATTTATTGTTTGATCTTCCTCGGTAACTATAGAAAATAATTCAGAGCGCGGCATTGGTTCCGTCACAGAAAGGGATTGATAACTATCAGTGGAGATTTCCTGAGAAGTAGAGACAGGGGCCAGCCCTTGTCTACCAATAGGTTGAGCGTCTGATCCTGGGGACGCCTGACCACTAGGAGACGATGGATGAGTCGACGTGTGATCTGAAAATGTGATGGAAATGGGAGATATCGTTGCATTATCATTTCCCGTGGGAAGGACTAAACCTGCATTAATGTGGCGCTCCTTTTCTGGTCTGGAAGTATTAGTCAGGCCTTGAGATGTGCTTGGGCGAGCGTTGGATTGGAGAGGAGGAAGGCCTGATCTCTGACCGAGAATGGGCTGTATAGGTTGAACGCTATCGTCATAACTACGCCGCCTGGCCTCGAGGTTAATACCAGAGACTTGAGATTGGGAATAGTCAGGTCGGTCGTTCACGTAAGGTGGTGGAGCCATAGTAACAGCCGGATGCACGAGGTTTCGGAGCTGCATATCTGAAGGTGGGTCGTTCATGGGTTGTGATGGAAGAAATCGAGTGTCTTGTCCATTTGAAGACTGCAAAGGACCTCTCGGCTTGACAGACGGCCGAGCAAATACAGGGTCCCTTGCTATGGTTGATTGAGATCCATCATGCTGACCGACTAGATTTCCATTCAACCTAGATGGTGATGGGACCTGATCTGTTGACGACTAGGAAGTATGTCTATGAATCAATTTTTGAGCGACTCGAAAAGGAAAACATACACTGCTTTCCAGAGGATGATTTCGGTCTCTGCCCTTTGAAGAGCTGCCACCACCATGGCGTTCGCGCTCGGCCTTTTTCTGTGTGTACTTTCTGATCTTGATCATACGTTCATTGTGACACTTCATACAATATATGCCTTGACTGGTTTTGGCGAAAATGAGCTCGTCTATCCGATTCTTGCATACTTTACATTTGAAGCAATGCGCGTGATACGAATCATCGCCAGTCATAATGGCTTCGTCAAGGATGGGGAGATGGCAGACATTGCAATTGTAGGAACAGTTAGCACATATGGGTGAGCCATCGGAGAGTAGAAGGAGGTTGGTATCTGCAGTAACTTGATTGCCGCATTTCGCACACTTGAAGCAGTCGACGTGGAAAAATGATTGGCTACAGGTACGAGAAAGTTAGTTTCATATTTCATTTATCGGATGCATTGAAGATTTTGGTTTAAGCGTTGCAATGAAACATTCGCATCATATTTACACTCTGGAAAGTGTGACGGGGAAATACAGTGGATACTTGTAGAGACTCACCCAAAAGCCACCACAAGCCCACCCTGTTCGCTGACAGCAGACTTTTTGCATCCGGGACACAGTTTATCCTCAAGATCGATAACATCCTGAAAACTGCGGCTAGACTGTTGAATGTCGGAAATGGATTGCTCGTGGACAGGTATCGTGACGGGGGTGGAGGTCATAGAAGCGAACATGCTGTGGTCGTTAGGCAAAGATCGCGCAGCTAGGTGAGATATATATTGTGCTAGTGCCGAACAATATCTTTGCACCCGGGCAGCTAGCACAAAATGTAAGCCTAAGCGCTGGGTATCCTGGAAAAGAAAGGAGCAGAACGAGAGTGTGGAGGGAGAGAAAAAGACCTGGGCAAGTGATAGGAATGTACTTGGCGGGCGTTTCAACGCGAATGTCACATGAATGTCACATATGTCACGCAAAAGTGGCAGTGTAGTTTCCCCTGACAAAGTTATCAGCAACTGACAACCTCTTCATCGGGGAGGAATAATGGTTGCCACCATTGAAAATGCATTTTAATGATCACTGGTGATATTTGTCCATCCCAGATGATACGGAGGGTGACCAGAGTGTCTTTTTTCCGGAGCACATGCCAAGACTCCTGACTATCCGGATCTCACGTCAACTAACATCAATCATTTCATCAGAACTCCAGATCATGATAATATCTTAATTGAGAATTACCATCAAGATGTGGTCCGTGCGCGAGTTCAATTACTTTAAGAATAGAGAAAGAGACTAAGTAAGATTTTCCCATCTCTTGTGCTCGGGCATGTACTGTCGCCAGTGAGGTCTTTACCGAGGCACAGTCTTTTGCTGATTGCAAATTACACATCCGAACTCGTCTGTTGGCTTCGGCCTCCAGCAATTTTTGGAAACTTCTCCTGATTATTCAGGACTATATAGTAGTAGTTAAACAGATAAATTCCCTTTTGTCTTTTTCCTCCACCTGTCTGAAATGGCTTTAATCACAATTTCTGGGTTTCCTTGTTCAGGAAAAAGTCAAAGGGCACATGAACTAAGTCAATATATGACTTGCAAGATCCAGGACTTGGGTTTAGAGGGGATATTCCGTTCTGTCCAGATTATTTCAGATGATGTACTTGGTTTGGAGAGATCAGTCTATGATGGTATATGGTGTGCATCTTCCTTGATGGTTCGCTTATACATCAATTGTAGAAAGCTACTCTGAAAAGCCAGCCAGAGGAACCCTATTCACTGCTGTGCAGCGGGCTCTTGCCCCTGACAAAATTGTCATTCTAGACTCTCTTAACTATATCAAGGGATTCCGCTACCAACTCTACTGTGCTGCACGAGAGGCCAAATGTTGTGTTTGTACAGTATGCCCCGAACTTGGCTTATCTCACAACCCAGCTGACTCAGGGGTAGGTTTATGTTGCCACAAAACCTGACCTTTGTCGAGAGTGGAATAAAAGTCGTCGAGATGATTACAAGTACGCTCCAGAAACGTACGAGTCCTTTATTTCGGATAGCTCTCCCACTCAATGCATTCGCAGACTAGAAAATCTTTTCCTGCGATACGAGGAACCATCATCAATGGTACGATGGGATGCGCCCCTGTTCATAGCACTGTGGACCGACGAGAGTTTGGCAAACGGTGCAATCTGGGAGGCTATCACAAAAGGAAACATTAAACCGCCCAATTCCGGGACGCTCAACGTCTGTCCAATTCCGATTGCAAACAGGATCCTAATGACTCATGATATTTATCAGGTCGTAAAAGCCCCATCCGATGCGCTTCAGGCTCTTGAGCATACGACGAATATTTTGGTTTCAGCGATCGTAGCTGAGCACTCCGCGGGCCAATTCACTGGAGGACCTGTCAACCTGGCACTAAATGGAAGCGTCAAGGTCACAGTCATCCTGCCAGAACGAAATATCACGCTGTCCGAGTTGCAACGAATGAAGCGACAATTTGTAAATATTCACAGAAAGTCCATTATTTTGGGTACAGCGGAAAAGGGCGCTGTAGACTGGGATGAGACGAAAATTGCAGGCGAGTTTGCTCAGTATTTAGAGGAGAATGTGAGGCAATAGAACAATAGAAATTTAAAACACAACCAAACATAGGCCATCTCGGCGCCCTTCTCACTTGCTTTCTCACTTGCTTACACTCACAGGGTACGATAGACTACATAGTCGTTTGCTTTGTTTTCCGTCTACCAACATGCCTCTACCCCACGATGGCACGATCTATCTCACAGGCTGCTCTAGGCCTGGAGAAACCTCCCAGTCACGCCCAAAACAGGCCATGATTATTCGCATGTCGGACAAGACCCTCGACCTTCTTGAAGCTATGCCACAGCTTCAATTCGAATTCTCAGATAACCCGGTATGCGTGTCTAACTTACTTGCCCTTCGCCTACAGTTCTCACTACCTTCTAGGGCTTGACCATTGATGACACATTTTTTCCTGTGACTTCTATCCAGGAGTCTTCTCCCCATGATCTATACCTTCGCACCTCTTCAGCTACTAAGCGTAATGCGCCACTTAAACTCTATGCCAATATCACTGGCAAATTTGCCGTTGAGCGTCAGCTCGACGATCGCATAACAGACAAGGTTCGCGCGAGCGCTGCAGACGCTCAGAACCAACGTGCTGGACATACTACTATCTTCGTGAAAACGCCTCCTGACCTTCCTAATGGCAAGAAGAATAAGGACGCCTCAATGTTCCGCAAACTTGTCAAGCCAACTCCAGCCACCTCCACCTCCACCGCCAGCTCGTCTAGTAGCGCATCCCAGGTGCCTCCTCAACCGCAGAGGAGTAAAGAGGCTCTCCAGGACATACGCAACCGAATGATACGCTGCATCGCTGCTGCTCCACGTACCTCGGAACAGGTTGTCAAGCTCGTTGGTGGGAATGACTCTAGCGCAGCCGTGAAACATGATATACTTGATCTACTTGATGAGGTACTGTGATGTTAGTCATCTCAAAAATACGCCCACACATCATTAACTACAGATTGCGGAACTTGTGCCCTTACCAAGTAATTCCAAGGCTCCAAAAAGCTATCGTCTCAAGGCTACATCATGGCTCGAAGTTCGTCCTTACGAGACTCCAGGGCTGACAGAAACCGAACGCACGAACATGGCGAGATCTGCCAAGCTTGCGCTCCGTGCTCTCAAGATTCCAGAGTCTGATCCCGCCTGGAGTTATGTCCAGTACCGGAATCCAAATGGTGATGTCTCCTCCGGCCTTGCCGCTAAACGTTCGGCTGATAGAATTGGTTCATCTGAAGCCGGACAGGGTTCTGAACCGCCTAAACGCGGACTTATGTCTACTTCAACAAAGAAGGTCGCGAAAGCAAAGGACACTGGTGATCCCAAACCCCCAACCTCGCGGCCAACGAGTAGCAGTACCCGAGATGATGAGCCTGCAAAATCGCAAGTATCTCAACCTCCAGCAACTCGGCGACCTGGTTCTGGATTCAAAGCTAAGCAGCCAACTCCCACTGAGTCCCGTGAGTTTGCAAATGGTCGTAGCCCAGTCGTAAATGGGAAGGCTGTTTTAGGGGAATCATCAAGCACCCGCCGTTCTCAAAATCCAGGTTCTTCGCAAGCTTCTGATAAAAAGACGTCTTCTAAGAAGATAGAAGAACTGAGGCGCGATGAGGTTGCTGCTTCGGACTCCGAGCGACCAGAACGGATGAGAGATCGAGACAGGGACCCCAAGGCTCAAGACCGAGTGCGGGACAAAAAGGCGAGAGAATCAGGAGATCGAGACAGGGGTAAGCGGGAGAAGGGAGCAGAGAGAGAGGATCGGGAAAGAATAGAGGAGGAAAGAGAGCGGAAAAAAAGAGATCGTGGTATCGAGCGTGACAGAGAAAAAGATCGGGAGCGAGACCGGATGGACCTTGAAAGGCAACGGAATAGGGAGAGAGCGAAGAGACGAGAAGCTGAGCTCGAGAGCGATAGAGAACTTGAGAAGTCCAATAAGAAGGTTCGAGACAGAGAATGCTCACAAGGGCGAGAAGAAGGGGAGCATTCGGATGACGGCCGCCGTCTATCGAAGCGAAAGATATCTGATGATGGTTATGAATCTTCACGATCAGGTACCCAGAAACGTAAGATGGAATCACATCCGCCTAGGAGTACGAAGCCTAGAGATCTCAGCTTACCAAAGAAGCCTGAGTTTGATTTGCCGCCTTCACGACCCAAAGTCATCAAGAAAAAATCTTCTCCACCACCTCTACCCAGAATTCCCAAAGAGTCAACGCTACCAAAGATCAAAAAAGGACCCGTTACCAAGACGTCTATTCCTCCTGCAAAGACGTCCTCGGTGTCGTCAAACCAGATGCCCAACAAATTCAAGTCGAAGCGGCGCCGTCCGGAAGACATTTACACGTCAAGTGAGGATGAAGGAGAGATCAAACACGAACCTGTCCCTATCAGTACAGCTACCCTCATTGATAACCATCATGGCGAGAGATCTTTTCAACCTCGTTCACAAGCTATTAAACCAGTTACCCGTGACTGTGCGGCCCTTGGAGTCCAGTTCGATGATTCTTATCTGCCTTATCTGAGTAACTTTCAGAGGTTGTTGAAGCAGAAGTCCAGAATACGCGATATTCTCAAAAAGATGGACCAAGACAACGTCGACAGCCTCACTGAATCAGATGGTGATAGTGAGGTACTAGAGCCTGAGGAATTGAAGAAATTGGTCTTGGAGTACCAGAACCAGCACGAGGATCTAGAGAAGATGCAGCAAATTTTACAGGACGAACAGACAGTCTGAAGTTGGTGGGCTTTTTATCCTGTGTTGAACTCTGGATATCAGTGGGTTGCTATAAATAGTTCAAATAGTCAGCCACTATAGAGGGTCCTTTTGTGTATCATATCATCTGCAGCTTTCTACATGCCCGCCACCTCTGTCGCTTAGGTTACCCTCATTTTGTCTCTATGCCTCCAACGATTCCTATTTCTTTTCGACATCCTACGCCACTTATTGCGCGGACGCTTCATGATTGTGTGCCATGTACCACTGGCCTACGAACTCAAAAACTGAGTCCCATTCTTACCCCTCGAAACGCTACTGGTATACAGAACGACGGAAACATCATCGCTCTCAATGCCAAGGTCTCCGACACACCAATTTCTGATATTACCCTTGACTCATTTGCACCTTACGAGCCTTCGTTTCCACTGCACCCATCCGCCATTTCCACATCCTCAACATCAGAATCGAGTGCACCACCAAAGTTGCGACCCAGTTCTAGACCACATATCAACACTGCCGCTGTTGTGATAACCTTCTCTATTGCATTCACCAGCATTTTGTGCGGCTTGTTCCTCGTGATGCTCATGCGCTGCTTGAGAAGACGGAATTTTCCTCAAAGACCAATTTGGTTTAACCGTCGAAGATATAAATCTGAAATGACGAATCTGGAAGATGAGCCCATTGTTTCCATAAGCGTTGACTATACTGGTGGGACTGCGCTCATCCGCGACATCACGAAAGATCTTGACCTGGAAAGGAAAGAAGTTACGAATGCCACCATTGAAGCCTCCGCTGGGCCGCCTTATGTCCCACCATCGATCAGATCCACAGATAGTCTTGCTCTCCGTCCTGGCTGCAGTATCCCATCTATGACCGATTTTCAAAAGCTACTGGAAGCAGAAGAGGCAGACATCACAATGGCCATCGGTATCGCAATGAGAGACTGCACATATTCTGGGTCAGAACTTAGTACCATCAGTCAAGGCGCCGATAAGACTACTGCAGAGGACTATTTTTATGGATGGGAAAGCAAGAACAGGTCAAGGAAATGCTCAGACGCTTCTGATTCTACAAAACCAACGACAGGATCGGACGGTTTTTCCATCGCTCCTACGACTTGTTCATCATTAACATCCATCATGGAGGTTCCGCACGATAGCGACTTGGAAGAGCTTAACATCGCCGAATCCACGGAGCTGGATTTGGAGACCGGTGACACGACTTTTGAAGTTGTAAGGGCACAAGCACAAAGCATGGAAATAAAGAGAGGCGTGCTGTTCAATTGGTGCGGTCATAGAGCCTCGCTTTCGCCAGTACTGGAAGAGGTGGAGACGTCCCCATCTATGAAGTCTTTGGTACTCCCCAGCAATTGCGTGGCGATACCATCACTTGTAGTTACTTGTCCGAGTATGATGACGATATCACACATCCGGCCCAGCTTCAGCAGTGTTTCAGTAGATTTAAACGACTTTCCTCTGCCCCCTTCGGCTTTCGAATACGGCCAACCCTTTGATGATTGCAATATGTGTATGCCAGTTATTCCAGAACTCAATGATAATAGAACGGGAACATGTACATTGTAATAGGTACATCCCAAACGTTTATTTGATCAGCCCGTTCGTTCTCTTGGAAATGAAGCCTCGAGCTAATCTCTTTGTTGGGGTCTTGACCTAACTGAAATATTTCCAGTCGTCGTACAGGAAAATAATTATGACTGTGTCCAATTGGTTAGTTTCTGTGCGGGTCGCACGTTCCGTGACCTTATTTCATTTCTTGTTGTAGTACACCATAGATTAACTACACCCTTTGACTCCACATCTTTTGAGAAAATGCCAACATCCATAACAGTTGAATATTCGAATCCTCAAGAGTCATTTGATGTTAGAAAGGTATCAACGCTTCTTCCTTTTCGCAGTCAGACTCAAGTCAAATTTGTATACTGCTCGCTGCTGGGTGCGGAAGCTAAGCAGGCCATTGAAGAAAGGTATGAATAAAAAATATAGCGACCATATTGACATCTCTGGGCTTTGACTCTAGGAATTTTTGCAGAACATTTGTAAGGACGGTCAGCCAAGAAAGCTCTAGAGCTTTGGTTAATCAACTTTAGATATGCCCGGACTTTAACCAGATTTTTAGCGGTCAGTCCTCGAAAAATAGATAACAGGACGTTTCATAGTGCCAAAATACATCAATTCAAGTTATTCTAACAGGAGATACATTACCACGACTAATTGTTGAAAAAGCTCGATGACAAAGAATAAAATGAGTTATATCCTACGTGATTGAAAACGAACGGGCACATAGATGACAAGAATAGGCGCAGTTAGCTTCGAGAGGCTGATAGAACTAGGATCTATGATCCAGACAAAACGACTGAACATCCTGTAGTAGTTACAAGAGGTAAAATATACGCACCTTGGATCCAGACAAAATGACTGGATCCTAGGCTTACAGAACGAGTCCATGGCTGTAACTCAGCTCTCTTTGTGAGACTGAATCTGTATATCCAGTACACAGATCACCATGTCATATGTGTATTTTTTTGCTGCACTGTGACATGTTCACAATGCTTGAGTCAAAGCTTCTGGTATTGAAAGGCAAATTTGATAATCGGGACTCCAACTGTCTTTGATCTGGGGAGAAATTTCAATTTTGTAGTTCATGACATGAGAAGATCAGGTAAAAATCATCAACAAGATTGATTGTATATTCACCTCCATTCAGAATGTTTAGATATAGTTTCAGCTTTGATCTAGGGCCCTTGTCAGATCACGTGTATATCAAATGCCTGATTGAGCAAATTCCACTTTTCTAAATATAGGACAATAAGAGAGTCTATACCCAAGTTCTTTGTTCTCGACTCCCATCTCGTTCAATGTCATTCTCTCTCTTCGTACTGGGCCTCTTTATTGGATGGATTTGCTACATTCTAATTCCCAAGTTCGACCCGCTACGCGAGATTGCAGGTCCTCCTTACAGGAGAGGAGGAGAAGCAAGACTATTTGAGTGAGTTCTTCGACGAGAATCTTGATCCATCTCAAACATTCTTCTGATACGTCAAGTGCATTGATGTCTCCCAAGATATATGATATATATGTGCGGACTTACGGACGATCCATATCCGTCTGGGGAACGATGCCAGTAGGTTGAACTCTCCCAAAGTGCCGGTGCTTCATTTCATGCATGGTTTTGTGTTCTAGTGGGAGCGACGTCTTTTGACATTGGATCCTCAGTCTATCAAACATATCTTGACAAGTCCGATGTACGAAAAACCAAGGAATGCACGTGATCTCTTTTCAACCTTATCATGTCGGATGGGTGTGGCCTCAGCAGTGGGACACGACTACCAACGTCAGCGACGTCTTGTCATACCTGCACTCTCTAGGCAATATGTCCAAGGACTTCTACCTCTCTTTTTCAAGAAGGGCGACCAGCTGAAAGAAAGGTGGATGGGCTTATTTTCGGAAGATACTCAAACGTACGAAGGTATGAAGGTGGATGTTTACAATGAACTGAAGACGACGATTCTTGAAGTCATGGGACATGCAGGTTGATTTATTTGACGCTTACCTTGACTGCAACTCATCCAAAACAGCCTTTGATTGTGATCTCAATGGAGATCAGGATGAACTTTATGAACTACTACGTGCGCAAAGCGACATGTGGGACCTCATACTTTTTCAAGGCGGCTCTTGGGGATTGCTGATGGCGTATTATTGTCCATGGATGTTCAAATTCATTGTCAGTCGCGCTCCATTGTGAATCTGATTATCTATTCATATGGATTAGCCGGGTGGATATGGCAAATCTATCAGACGCCGTCAATCGGTTATCCGGAGCATCTCGCATAGACTGATACAAGAGAAGAAACGCAAGATAGAAGATGTTGCTGCTAATGGCAACACTTACAAAGGGAATGACTTTCTTAGTCGTTTACGTGAGTTAACTGTTATGAGTCTCCTCTGCTGTAAAGCTGAGTACCTTTCAGTGAAGTCCAATTATACAAAAGACCCGGCTCCCGAAGATCGTTGCTCGGATGATGACATTTATAACAGCCTTGGTGCATTGTTGCTCCCGGCAGGCTCAGATCCCACCACCATCAGTCTCACATGGGTACTTTACTATCTTACGAAGAACCTAAACCTTCAGACCCGCCTGCGGGATGAGCTTCTCTCTGTCGTTCCTGCCGTCTCTATTTCGAAATTGACGGAAGCAGAGATCCAAGCTTTGTCCGACAATATCTCAAAATTACCCTATCTTGATAAGGCTATCAAGGAATCATTACGACTAACCCCACCACTCCGTACCTCCTTACGCGTTCCTACACAAGATGACGAAGTGCCAACCATGTACCCTGTCTATGATCGCCGCAAAAATATCATAGAGGGGAAGAGAAGTGTTACAGTACCGAAAGGAACCGTGGTCTACTGTGCCTTAGAGGGGTTTAATATAGACAAGGAGGTGTGGGGTGAAGATGCTTGGGAATTCAAGTGAGAACTTATGCCGCGTTTTCATTCACATCTGACATTTCGTATTTTCTTAGTCCTGATCGTTGGGACGACCTACCTGAGAAAGTCAAGGAAATACCGGGTAAAATGACACATCTACTCTCATTTTCAGTTGGGCCTCGAGTGAGCTTTTTGATCTCATCACCAGAACCTGATTCTGATTTGATATATGAAGGCTTGTCCGGGCATGCAGTTCTCCATGATAGAGATGAAAACAGTCCTCTACATCTTGCTCACTAGCTTTGTCTTTATTCCCACTGCGGATGAGATCGGGCGTACCAGCCTGTAGGTCATATGTATTTGTTTCTGCTATCCTGTGGACTACTCATTGTCATGTTGATCAGTGTCATGACTTACCCGTATGTAAAAAAGCAGTCTAGAGCAGGATATCAACTGCCGATGATCGTGAAACCATTCAGAAAAGCAGATATCACCGGAGAGAAGGCGACATCCATATAGGCAAAGCACTGGTGATAGGTGCTGTTGCAAGAGTTCTAATACAGGATCACCACTGCATTGACGGATTATCTAGCAGAGTAACTTTCGATTTTCACATCATTGTTTTACTATTCCAGCGACTACAGTCCGATTTTTTATTGTGCGGAATATATATACATACACTTTTGTTGATACATACACACTTCACAGGCGACACGTTTACAACCATTCTAATCATACACACCAGGTCAATGAGTGTCCGAAAACGTCTAAGGTATGAGAAAAAGGAACAGGAACGACAACGCAAACCCCGCAAGCGCCACGGCGGCGCCACCACACAATCAAACTCAAAAATCAACTTCGCATCCCAGTAAGCGGTGCGAGACTTCCCGAAGTTGAGCTCGCGGATACCGATTTTGCTGTCCTTCCGGTCAACTGCCGTCCCCAATCCACGACACCGCTACTGGCACGGGAAAATAGCCTCTTCACCTTTTCACCTTTTGCCTTCATGGCTGATCCGACCTGTTGTCCCATCCCTCCTCCACTCGCGTTTCCGGGACCCACAACTTTGGTCCCCGATTTTGTCCTGCTCTTCCGTCTTTCGGGTGTGATGTTGATGAAGGATTTGGCGTCTTGAAGCAATGCACCTGAGCTTGCGCTGTTCCCTTTACTGCCACCGTTTATGACATCGAATGGATGGGGTGTTCGATGTTGATTGAGCCTGGCGGGCCCTTGACGGATACTTGAACCCGTTCTACTTGGACCGCAACCGGAGCCAGGAAAGGTGTGTTCGCCAAAAAGGGTATTGGAAGTATTATTATTGTTCCACATCGTCCTATGCGCAAAAGGGGCGGCCAATGAAGGGTTTCCTCTGCTCAAGTCGAAGTTGCCTCGAGAAAAGTGACGGTGATGGTGGTGGTGGTTGTCACCGTCGTCGTCAATATGGCTTCCAATGGAACAAGGATTCGAGTAGGCCGTAGGAGATACATGTGCCAAATGTGCTCGGTCCAGAGATGCAGAAAGGTGATCATTTGTATTGTTCAATGCAATACTGGGAACCGGGACATCCCTTGTTCTCTGGAAGCTAGTGGGTCTGCTCAACGACCAGCTCCGTTTTCTTTCTCCTTGTTTGATGGACTGTAACGGATTAGATCCTGGCACAGAGCCTGACATGAATTTGAGAGATCTAATTTTGGGCACAGGTCTCCTTGAGGACACTACTGGTTCACATAGGTCCTGCTTTAACTCTGAGCGCATGCTGGCGACCTTGCGAATTATTCGCGGAAGATGGGGCAGTGGGATAGAAGGAGCGGGTGCTGGAGGTGGTAATCGATCCAGTCGACGCGATAGCAATTGATCTGGTTGGACTGGGGACTTGAAAGGCTCGCTTTCTTTCTCCTCAAAGTCCTTGGGAGGGTCGAGCGATAAAAGGCCCATACGTACCAGCTCTCTGCTGATCTGTGCATCCTGAGGAGAAGGGCCGGAATGATGAGTAGGATGCTGGATCATGGGCGACACAGAATGACGGCGTTCTGGCTTTGCGAGCGCCATGAGCTGCTGGGAATACCAGGGCGAGCTGCGCATGCGCCTGAGCGCGGGAGCTATCGAGGGAGGCTGAGGAAAATCATAGTGGAGATAATCACTATCAATGTCGTCGTCGTCGTCAACATCGGACGCTGATACTAAAGAGGCGAGCTCGTCGTGGACGTCGAGCGGCCTGGCAACGTCGCCCATTGAGCGGGCAATGCGGAGAGACATAGACAAATGCTCAGAAATCACAATTATTTGCCTGCCTGTCTGACTGACTGTCCAAATGAGGAAAGAAGGTCGCCTTTTATGTCAACAGATCTATTTACAGTACAAGACAGAGAAACGCTAGTACTTCTTGGACACAAGCTGGAGATGAGCACTGTGCTCCTCGTAAGGCTGCTTCGACAGCGGAATATCTCGCCACAAGTCTGGCGTCAGGAACGAATATGTTTTTGTGATCTGCGCAACTTTGTCAGTCCCCAGTCCTCATCCAGACCAAACCCATACTCACTGCAGCAAACGTCGCCTTTAAAAAGTTACCCATCGTCGCCGTCGACCCCTTGGACTGTGTGTACACGTCCTCAATACCAGCAAGCTGCAGCAGACGTTTAGATGCCGGCGCTGCGACGATGCCAGTTCCACGCGGAGCAGGGATCAGCCGACACATGACGGATCCCACCTTGCCGCTGACCTTGGAAGGCACGGTGTGGGGCTCACCCAGTGCGGCACCCCAGTAACCACGACGGACAGGGATGACTGACAGCTTAGCAAGGATGATGGCCCCGCGGATCGCCGTAGCAACTTCCTTTGCACACTTGACACCGAGACCAACATGACCATCAAAGTCACCAATAGCAACAAATGCCTTAAACCGTGTGCGCTGACCAGCACGCGTTTGTTTTTGAACAGGCATAATCTTCATAACCTCATCCTTGAGCTTGGGGAGGAAGAAGTCGATGATTTGGAATTCCTTGACAGGAAGCGAGAAGAGATAAATTTCTTCCATAGACTTGATCTTTCCATCCTTCACCAGGCGGCCGAGTTTAGTGACAGGAACCCTGTCTTGGTGTGAGATTGCAGATAGTCCCTAGCACATTTGACGCACCATTCCTTGTCCTCCTCTTTGCGGCCACCACGGCGGGGCCCTCGTCTGCCCCTACCGCGGTCACCACGTCCACGTCCAAATCCACCACGTCCACGGGGAGCGTCAGCCATTCTTGAATTTCGCTACAGGGACTGCATGGAGATCAGTTCCTTGTCTGAGTAAAGCTGCCAGGTGTACATCTAGAATAACATCCATCCATCCAAAGATCTGCACCACGGCACTCCAGAGCTACATGCCTCCATGAAGGGTACACCTGGGGGCTGTGTTGAGGCAAAGAACGGCACTCACAGTCTCGAGATCGCTGTTGAGAACGGCGGCGAGGTCCTCCTGTGTGTGTTGCATGGGTAGACTCACGTGACATTCTTAGTCAGCTTGGAGGGACTAGTGAACGAGTCATGGCGTGCTTATTCCATTTCCCATCACTACACTATTTGTGGTGAGTAGCTTGATTTTCCTTGTCATCCATTATTGAAATGAAATCATAACAGCACAAACATCTCATCGAATTTAAACTTATCAAGTTGGCAGGATATGTCGCTAAATACAATGTCGAATTTTACAAATCAACAATCTAGTCTTCGCCCCACGTATGTTTTCTATGAGACTTATGTTCTAATACTGACCGCGTGCTGTAGCAACGCTCGTCAAAGCGTTGGAGATGGGGCTGATTCCACCGACGTCGCGCCTAGTTTACTCGCTGTCTGCCACTTGGAAGGCAACGACGACATGTACTATTACTCTACTACGTTCTCTGGGGGACCCGGGGTATGTCTCTTCCTTTCTGCTAGTCGCACCAACTCATCACGCGCTGCCTTGTTACTTTGTGCTATTTCCCAATAGTGGCGCTTTTGACGCCCCTAAGAGTAAATGCCCTCCTGACCGAGGGTCGTCGGACTGTGTGACAGGCAGTTCGGCGCCTTTCTTTTCCTTTCCACCATCATCTATATCTTCATCTCCTACTTCTTTCTCTACGTCCCCCTCTTCTGCTCCTGGCTTGAGAGCGTTCACAAAGAGTTTTGCTTATTCTCCGACTACGGCGGCTCCCATCACCACCATCGATTATACTCACGGACGATTTCAACCTCCATTTTGTCAAGATTACAGTCCTCATCCAACACATACGAGTCATCCCCGTGCTATCCCTGCTCCAGCTCGTTCTGACTCGAATGCAAGTTGGCTGGGGTCTTCAACTCCACCTTTGAGTCCGGATGATGGCAGCTACAGCAGTTCTGGGAGCATGGATAGCATGTCGTTCAACTCTACTCGTCAAACTGGCTATTCCCCAGTTGGACCAAAGACGGAATGCCCTGCTCAACCTAAAGATGCACTAGATTACCTGATGACTATCTTCCCGAAAGACGGGTCCGAAGCATTGCCTTACTCGAAGAGCGTTACCATTTCTGCAAGTTCCGAGGCCTTATTTGAAGGCGTGGTCACTCGCATGCCGGGCAAGCCCCAGACGCTTTACGTGGACGGCAAAAATGCGGCTTTAGTTGGTCTTCGTGAAAGGTACGTTTCCACGTCTTCTGTCTTGTCTTGCACAGTTGGTGGGACGGAATGATGGTGATTTGTATCCTCATCCGCTTGGTTTACTCACATTTTTCTGTAGCATCGTTGCATTGTTAGATCTAGCATCAGAAAGCCTGGGCTGCCACGCTCTTGTTATTGTTTTGGAAAGGTCTGCACCCAATTTGGGTGAGCTGCTGCATTCTCTCATGTACGTTGGGGGTGCGGTGGTCACAAAACCTGCCTTTGCGGTTGATCCCGCGTTCGTTCTTGTTGGGTTGGATATTTAAGGAGGAGAATATTCTACATGATAATACATCCTTTGTCGTCGTTATCCTCAATACGATGTGTGATTTCGTCGGCACTGACACCATGACGGGTGGAGTTGAGTTCAGCGATGAGAACACCTGCGTTGGTCGGGTCGAGGTGGGCAGAGAGCTGGTATCTTGATAATGGTATGGGCCAGAGAGAGAATAGAAAGCAAAGGACACACTTGTGGATGAGTTGCTGAATGGCAGGCTTTATCTTGGCTCCGTTCTTGGAATGGAGGCCCTTGCCTACAATGAGATGAAGCTCCCTGTCGCCTCGGATGCGAGCTTGCTGAAGGGCACGGTCAGTGTAGTCGATGGCCTCTTTTACATAGAGACCGTGCAGATCGACCTCGTGGGGCTGACTGTCCTGCTGCAAGATGGATTCAAAAATACAACTGCTATCGCGTTGGTGGGCACCTTGTTGTTTTCTGGCACCAGGATCAGTTTAAGGAATCAGAAAAGGGTCTGGATGCACAGACCGTTGAAGATGTACTCGCTGGCCTGCTTGTTGAGCTCATGCATGCGACTCTGGTGCTGCTTGCCCTTGTTCGAGAGGTCCTTTGCAAGGGCCCCGTCGCCCCGAGAATATGCCATGTGGCTCCCCTCAAAGCACCTGGCCATGGCATCGCCCTCCTCGATGGCCTGGCTGCGGAGGTCGGCATAATTTACAGGGGCTGGCTGCTCGACAGGGGGCTGGTTGCCGCAGAGGAGGCGGTAGAGAGCTTTGAGGAGGCCGAGCATGTCGAGGGGCAGCGTGGGAGAGCAAGATAGCCTTCTCTCTCTCCCCCATGCATTCTCTCTTTTTATTGTCTTTTTTCGCAGTCGTCCGTGCAGGCTCGGTCACCAAAGGTAATCAGTGCAACCAGGGCGATAATCGTCTCCAGACAGGCACCTATCAGTTCTGGAGCGACTGTACTGCGACTACCTTTTGTGCAGACTCGGGCATCTGCCAGGCCAAGGGCTGCAGAAAGGACGACTTTCCTTTTGGCTATGCCCAAGGCTCTCATGAGATACCCGACAAATGCCCCAGGGGCCAGTTCTGCCCAGACGAGGGTTCCAGTTGTCAAACCCTTCTTGCTGTCGGTAGTCAGTGCCAATTGAACCGCGATGGTACTCTCTCTCGCACTCTCAGCACCTTCATCTGCTCACTCGACTTTTCAGACCAATGCGAGGCTCCCCCCAACTTTAGAGAGCTCGCAGATACCACTGGCCGAGGTCTCAATGCCAACGGATCAGTCTGTCTCAACAACATCTGCATGTGGGCCAACGCCACCCTTCAGAATCCGTGTGTAGTCGAAAACACGGCTTATATCGCCTACGAAATCGGAGGGGAATATATCAACATTGTCTCGCGAGGAAACTGCGCCCCCGGTCTCTACTGCGATTCCGTCCAGAAAGTTTGTCTCAACGAAAAGTCCCTCGGTGAATCTTGCGATGGCGATAAAGAGTGTGTATCTCGCTTCTTTATGGCGTCCCTTCTGACTTGATTCAGGTGTCAGTCTTGGAACTGCCAGGAGGACGGTACCTGCGGAAAAGCTGCTGCTGAGCCCCGCCATGTAGGTGTCTACGCCTATATCTTGGTCGCTCTGGGTATCTTTGGAGGCAAGTTGTCCTGCGCTGTATCAACCGCAACATACTGAATCCGCCCTCAACAAGGTATGTTTGGCACCCTCATTGGGCTCTTTTGTTTCCACCGTAAACAAAGAGACTCTGAGCGCGAGAAACGCATGCAGTACTGGAAAGAGCAGGTGTGTGAGCAGATCATTCTATATAACCGCTGTTCTCACAGTGGCACCACCAGAATGCTTTCCACCAGAACCTCAAAAACATGCGCGAGACCGCCAGACTATCTATTCTTTCTCTAACCAACGAGAGGAGTGCCCGGAGCACAATGTATAGCCGTGAGGACATGCAACCGATTTTGTCAGGCAGTGTACAGAAAACGTCTGGATTGCGTAATTACATGGCCCGCGACGATGGCTCTGACTATGACGAGAGCCCAGTGGTGGTGCCGTCGACGAAGAAGATGCAGGATGGAAATCGGTTCTGATGTACTTAGATACCTTTAGCGATCATGTTATCCAGGAATATTTTAGACATTTGTATAATTGGATTGCTCGGGCCCGCAGTCTTTCCTTCCCTCCTCCACCACTATGTCCTCGATATCCTCTATAGACACCGTGCGCCCCCCGAGGTCTCCCTCTCCTGCCTCTTCGCCCACTCTTGAAGACGACATTGTCCACAACAAGTCCTGGTTGACTCATGACAACATTGACAACAAAGGCAAGTCGCCGAGAGAGCACCACGCCGACTTTCATGAGCAGTCGACCGACCCAAATTCTTACTCCCCCATGAGCGACCAAGAGGCTGAAACTCGCCGTGTTGAGCAAGTACGTTGGCTCTGCTAGCTGACTTGCATTTGTGAACTCACTCACTCACCCATCAAGACGCTCCGGCAATGGGAAATCACTGATAGACAACGCCGCAGGGCTGCCAGGGATTCAGGCTCGTCTGGGAATATCGTCGTGCCTGCATCTCTTTTGAGCCATGTTACTCGGCGTGCAAGCCAGCTCTGGAGAAACGGAAGCCGGAGACATCCTCCTGTCGGCGGGAGGCATACTGTTCTTGGTTCAACTGATAACCTTGACGCAGTCCCACTCGAGGATATAGCCGCCAGCCCAACACCAAGTCCCTCCCCTTCACCTACACCATCATCACCTTCTATCCCATCGTCTACCCGGGAACACATCACAAACAACCATCATGCCGCTGAAAACCCCTTCGAGAACCCTAGAACACCTTCTACTCTTGTAGCTCTATCACCTTTTGCCGATGCTCATCAAGTAGATATAGAACGGATACGTAAAAAAACTGATAAATTCGAATCGCGCGCGGAGGAAAAACGACATTCGCAACTACCACCACCTCCCATGCCCCTCGATCTTCCCAGGCCTAAAACGCCGCCTCCAGTTGCTATCTCCACACCGCCCTATTTAATTGATCCGCCGCGTGCTACACACCATTCAAAAGATATCGAAGATGACAAAAAGTCCACACGGTGGTGGCATGAATGGCTATGTGGATGTGGTGAAGGGCCCGATAGAGGTGGTGATTACCAGGCATGTCTGAATTTTTTTCTTTTGGATTTTGATAGCTGAGAGGTGGTGATGGTAGGCAGGCCGCACCAATCCCTTTGAGTGAACTATTCGTATCCTATTCTATTTTATTTTTTATCCTTTTTGGGACTGAGTCGTCTTGTTGCAACGGACACAATGTTAATTCACCTAATCGCTGAACACTACTTTTATCACGATCCTCTTTCTCTCTCACAAACCTTTCGCTCCCGATGGCTACAGGGAGTTCTGAACCATTGCATTTGTCCTATTCTCCCATTCCTCATTTCAAAGGCATTCTAGCACATCCATCGTCCTGGTTCTCTTGTTTCTAATGTAACGAACACACCGTATTCATTGTCATGGCTACACAGAAGAGACTCAATTGCATTAGCTCTTGGAGTAACACCGGAAAGGATTAACTCAAACTTTGTGGAGAGGACTTGGTTCAGGGTCTGATGGCAGATCAATTAGACCTTGTGTAGTATCGGAGGGCATTGTCGTTCCCCAAGCCCGACTTGTGTCACTCCAACACAGTGATATTCGAGATGTCAGTTGTTTCTGATGACCTGTCCAGTCTATCGATGGTCGAGTGGAGAACGGATTATTGTCTAGATTCAGCAAAAGCGCGCAACTACTTTATGCACTACTGAGCTGAGTAGCCGAACTCTGAGCATGACAAAGAATCCGTGTCCCAGCCAGAAAGAGGG
>Ga0153934_1000023_pt1 | contig 33871 bp, 44 predicted proteins | sample TSNJ018MetaG_FD_104708 | JGI IMG/M metagenome (GOLD analysis project Ga0153934, IMG submission 104708) | Attine ant fungus gardens microbial communities from New Jersey, USA - TSNJ018 MetaG | ecosystem: Host-associated > Fungi > Mycelium > Unclassified | place: USA: New Jersey, Wharton State...
CGCTCGGCCTCTAGCTTTTCCTCAGGAGATAGCCCCTCTGTGCTTTTGAATGGTTCCGCAAATCGCATAGACAATTCAAAGACAGCGTCAGCTGAACGCGAGAAAGTGTCGCACTGCAAGTATCATTAGTAGTGAATAATGGGAAGTATGAATTTCGTACCTTTTGTCGATAAAAGACGTCATAATTCTTCCAGAATTTGCTGACGCTGAAACACTCGTGCAACCTACGATACTTATATGCTTCTGCGAATAACCAGGGAGCATTCATGAAATCTTTCCCTGTGAGATGTTAAGTGGACAGCTATTATCCTTTCAGTCAGTCAACCTTGGAAATACTTTGCAATTTCTTTGTTCCACAAGGCTACGTCGGCTTCCCCATCATCAACGATAGGTCGCAGCTTTGCATTCCCGCTGAGGTCCGTCATGAGCTCCGCCATGCGCTCAATGCTTTGTGACAGGTCAACAACCTCCTCTTCTTCAGCTTGGTCATTAAGAGTACGGATAGCATCTTCAATGGCTTTGCCAAGAATCGTAGGGAGCCGAGATTGCATAGTTGCATGAGCGAATGAGTATTCATGATAACCCCGATAGGCAGGCCAGGGTGGGTTATTAGGATCAACCTACTGAAATGAGACGAGGAAACGAAATTAACACCGAACGCTTACCCTTGTAGGAGTTCTTGGCCAAGGTGCCTTGATATCAGTTTTCTTGGGCAAATGACCAAGATGAAGAGTAACACGAGAGGGAGCAGCAGACATAATAGGGACGATGAAGCGCTGAAAGTTCCAGATCAACTACAAATAAGTGGGGGAATATATGAAAGGGGTAACAAGAGAGATGGCAGACGAGAGAAACGGTGCAACAGATTTATAGGCGTTTTTGGAATCTTTATAAGTGATTTATGATGCAAGGCGCTAAAGGCAAGCAAGATATCTAGGCGAGTATTTGCCGAGACAGAAGCGATGACATCACAGTATCTATTCTAAAAGAATGCTGCTCCACTCCCATGATCGGTCATGGTCCTGCCTCACCGGTATGCACGCACTCATCTTGTGAGATAAACTTTGCCCGGGAAGATAGTGATAACGTTCTGAGATTCTGATGGAACACTTTTGGAATATAAGGCCAATTAACAAAGGACCACTGTATAGGTGCTCACGCGGGTGAGTGTTTAAGCTCAGTTCGAGTCACCTCTTACTCTAGGTTATCTGCACGTTTGCCGTAGTTTCGAGCCACGATTAAAGAATGTGTAGGAGAAAGAGGATAGCAGTGATTCTTGACAATCTAGTCAATTGTCTTGTTACAGAAGACTTCAATATAGGCAAGCTGCTGAGGGTCGATAGGAGGATATCGAGGATACATGTGTGGGTTGTCGGGATCCATGAAAGAAAGTGAAATGTCTTGGTGGCCACTGATTTTGACACTACATTATGATGGATAAATGTCGATCTCTCACTTCTCTGTTTATTTCCTTTTTGTGGTTTCATATATCTGAGACACTAACTGCCAATCTATTCCTCACTCATCTACCATCTACAGTGACTCCTGGGGTGAGATTCATGTATTGCAATGTTATCACACTGGTAACATATGGCCGTAGCATGTAGTTAGGTATGAATAAAGCAGTTGTTTACTGTCTATAGAACGTAGCATTTTAGTTGTGTATTTGGACCGACTGGCTAGATGTGCATTCAGTTGGACACCTAAACAAAGCAAAAGGCAAATAAAACAAAGTTCCCGAGTGAACTGTGATCGGCAGCTCCTTGTCCACTGGTATATCACATGACATGCATCCAACTCTACCACGTGATCAGTCGCGTAGCTGCTATTGAAAGTTTCAACCTTCTCTCCGCAATGTCGGTATTGAAGATCGGAGCTGACGACGTTTCTGATGAAATTCAACGGTTTAAGGACAGACTTTCCAGCAAAGGCAAGCATCATGCTTCATATTGGGAAACAGGAATTTACCAAACTATTAGATGGTGAAATTGCTAACCAGCAAACTAATTTGATGAAGCAAGCTATTGAACTTAAGGACCTCAGGGAAAGCTTAACTGAAGCTCTTCGAAAAGTATGTACTGTATGAGTGGTACTGGCCTATATTTATGTCAAATAGTTGGCTGCAGAGGACGAACGAACCTTGCGTTTGCAAAATGATCTTACTCAATGCAAAAATGACCTACGCGACGAGAAGAACATCTGCCATAACCTTCAAGCCTCCCTCCAAACTGCCAACAGCAAGCTCAAGGCAAAAGACAAAGAAACAAGTGACCTAGAAGCTACCCTGGAACGTCTTTCCAGTACTTCAAATGACCATTATATTCGCGGGAGGAAACTAGAGGAAGAGAAGATTACTTTAGAGGGTCGAGTCCGGGAGCTGGAATCAAATGTCCGGGAGCTGCATTCCGTTAAAATGGCGTCCAGTCGCCGTCGTTCGTCTCGATCTTCATCTGCCTCACACAACGACCTGATGATCAGGGCTATGGAGAAGGATATCAGAGAATTGCACGATATGCTTAGTGGGAAGGAGTCTGAGATACAAAAATCACGAGAAAAGCTAACGCAGGCTCAGGATGAGCTGTTGCGGGCGGACAATGAAAGGCTTGCACAGGAAGCCAGTCACAAGTCGCAGGTCGATAACTTACAGGCTTTATTGAAGGAGAAGCAAGAGGAGCTGAATTACCATAAGGAACAAGATGGAGGTCTGAAGCGAGAAATAGAGTTGCTGCAGAGGATCGAAGAGGATGACGCCAAGATTGCTGCTCTAGAAGAATCGCTTCGACGGTCAAATTGTGACAAAAATTCGAGGCAAAAGCTCCAGAACATAGAACAACGATTGAAGGCTGAGACAGAAAAGGTGGTAGATTTGCGGACGCGAAGCATCGATCTTGAGCGGGAACGGGAGGACGCGATGAATGAACTCCAATGTTATCAAATTCAGATTCAGGAAATGGAGCGTGTTTTACAGGAAAAGCAGGATCAGCTTGACAAATTGGTCAAAGAGCCGTAGGCAACATTTCCCCCTCCATTAAATTATTCTCACTTCATTTTAGGATAAAGCTGAATCCTGTTGATGACCAAGGGCATTCCTTCAAAAGCATGGATACGAAAACCACTGGCGAAATAGATGTCCTGCATGTTGCCAAGCTCCTCAATGCCATTGAGCGTTTGCGGGGAGAGCGCGATGGTCTCAGTCGCGATCTACAATTTCTTGAGACGGAGCATAAATTCACGGTCGAAGCACTGGAAAAGCGGTCGATTTCTAGTGCCTTGCCTCTGGATCACAACCAAAGTGAACCGAACGGTAGGGTCCATTGGATTGCCGTGCCAAGAATGATGGCTGATTTGTCTATATAAGGCGCTCGAAGCCTCGTCTGTATAGTACCTGCGTTGGCAGTTCTTGTTTCAAGGCTACAGACTCGAGTTGACCAATCCCAGTCACAATTATCTGAAAGCATTGAACGCGAGGAACACCATGGTCGTTGTGCTCAGGCTGATTTTGATAAATACTCGGCACTACAGGAGGAGCATAACCAGATTATTTACCAACTCAAGAAATCGGAGGAGAGGAATGAGACTTTAGAAGTAAAACTTGTCTCAATTGTGGGTGAGCACGATGATCTTGCGTCGCAACTGGAAGAGAAAAAGAACGAGATGAAGTTCTCACAAAAAATCTCGCAAGATCATCTCGATCAAGTCAATGAGAACCTGAAAGAAGTCTCAAGAACCCTTGAAGTTGTCGAGTCAGAGCGTGACTCTCTAGCTCTCCAGGTTGCTAATTTGACAGTAGACTTGCAGGCTGCGCAAAATGAGTTGACAAGTGCTGAAGAACGATATAACGCGCTTCAAGCTAATCAGCTTTCCTCCATGTCCTCAAGCGAAGCTACGCATGCCCTTCGTAATCAGATCGTCGAACTCGAGGATCGGGTTTTGCGTCGCAACGAACAAATTGGCATACATCAGCACGATATACGCCGCCTGGAAACCAACCTGAAGTTACAGGAAGAGATTATAGGAGAAATGAGACTCGAGTTTGAGACTCTTACCACCCAAAATGAGGCGATGCTCGAGGATTGTGCGGATGCGAGGGAGATTAGAAATGAAGCGCTGTCGCGGGTCGAGTCACTGGAGGAAGAAGTGGAACTACTGGAGTCCAAGTTTGCTAGCAGTGACCAAGCCCTCAAGACGCTCATCTGTCTACTTGTTGAAACTAGGAAAAAGTTTCCACCACGCTACCAGGTCACTGCCCTTGAGAACCAGGTCAAGAATTCGCAGGAAAGATGCGTTGCTTTGGAAATTAATCTCGATGAGATTCGTCTGTCAACTGCGCAAGAGATGAGACAGGCTACTACTGTCCTAGCTATCAGCCAACTTGAGCTCAAGAAAGTCGACAACCTTGCTCGACGATTGCTGGTCGAAAAAGCCAGATTTAAAAATGACCTCGCCTTGGCCAACGAACAAATCAACGAGGAGCATGCTACAAATCGACGATTAGAGGATGAATGCGCTTCTCTTCGTCATGGTTCTTCGTCTTCTGTTGTTGAACTCGCCAATAAGTCGTCCGAGTATCAGACCGAGATCAACACACTAAAGAGGAGAATATCCGAAGTCGCTGAAGAGAACGGCCGTATTCAAAAGCAGCTTATTGATTCATCAGCACGTTTAGAGGAAATGCAGCAAGAGAAAGAGGTCCGGTCTGTGGAATATGAAAAGGCTCGGTCTCAATTAGCCCTTGTTCACGAGGCAGAGATAGAAAACTTACGGGAAGAATTGTTGGTGGCTACCACCACACTGGAAGCAGAACGCACGGACTGGGGTGTATCTAGACAGGAGTATCAAGAGGCACTATCGCGGGCTCTATCCCGGATCAATGAACTGGAGATACAAGTGGGCGATTTGAATGATGAGGTCTCGGGCCTTTCTGTCATCTGCCAGGATCTGGAGATGAAAAAGGACAGTGCTGCAAGGGGTTCTGATTCCCTTAGGACAGAACTCGATGTCCTGATGCAGGAGAGTGAGAACATCAAGCAGGCGCAAGCAAATGTGGAAGATACCAATCGACTCCTTTCGGAGGAGATTTCGCGCTTGCAGGAGGAACGAGAAAACCTTGTGAAAAACCTTATGGCCCATACCGATAAACACCAGGAGTTTGAGTCACTCAATCTACGATTGGAGTCTCAAATTACCGAATTGAGCGACTCAGCAGAGGACAAAGCTCAGGAACTCCGGCATCTCACCAGAGAACTCGATAAGGCGACACAATGTTTGAGGGAAAAAGAGCGAAGCCATGCTGCCGAAATACGAGCCGCATCGGTTGAAAGTAAAACTGCTCATGCACGTCTCTATGCGTTAGAACAGCAGATTGAGAGGCTTGGTAGGGAAATTGAAGGCAATCAAGCATCATTGACCAAGAGCAAAGAGGAAAAGGAGCATCTTCAAGAGTATAATACTGATCTAGAAGCCCAAATTCAGAAGTCTCTCTCGTACACAAATGCACTTGAGCGTCAAATCCGCGAGAGGTGAGTCTGTTGGCTGACAGTACGTCGATGACTTGATCACAATTCCAGAGATTCTGCACTGGAAGCACTTAAGATGAACCTCAACAACACTCAGACTGAGCTCTCTCGAGTAGAAACGATCTCCAGAACCTCAGAGATCAATTTAAGTCTTCAGAGCGCTCAATACAAGCGCGAGCTAGCTCAACTTCAAGACAAGCTTGTAGAACTTGAATCGCGACATCTCAAGCATGCCCTTGTAGACCTCGAAGAGAAAAACAACGAGATGGAGAAATTGCTCAAGGCAAAATGTACTGAGATTGAGGAGAATGATGATCGTGCACTGGAGTATGTTCTTCTGTACTGACTTTGAGTGACGACAGGCTTAGCATCTATCTAGGATGTTGAAAGAAAACAAGAAGCTTTTGAGCAAGGTGGAGTCATTGACCAGAAAAGTCCAGAATCTCCAAGCGAAACTTGCCGCGGCAAAAAACACAACAGTCAGCACCAAAGTGGTTGCAGAGGTGTCCCCTATAGTTACAAATCCCCCCGCACAACAGAACTCTTATCCTCCCTCACAGACGCCAGGGATGCAAGAACTGCAAGCGCGGAACAGTCGTCGTCGATCATCACGCTTGTCTACTGGAACTATTGTTTCAGCTTTAGCTGACAAACCACCAAGCGCCTCAGTATCTAAATCATCAACGTTATACGATACATCTCGCCCATCTACCACCACTCTGCGACCAAAAACGCCGGAGAGACCGACACCAGTCTTTCAAGTCCGTACACCAGGACAACCACGAGCTCAGGAGCGCACTACCGACCCTCCATCTTCCGTGATAGGAGTCAAACGAAGAGCCCCCGACGACTTCGAACATTGCGGGGCAATACCACCACAAGGTTTTACTGTAGAAAGCCTTCCAAGTCGGGAAAATGAAAGTACCACACCCAGGGTTCGCAGGATGATGGGAAATCTACCATCTGGTTTCACCCCGATACGCAACAAAGTCCCCCAGTCTTCCAAGCACCCAATTACAATTCTCTCGACACCGTTGATCCAAGACGTAACAAACAGTCCACGGAGTAATGCCCCTCTCAACTCTGCAGCTAAGGAAAAGCGAAGTTGGCTGGGAAAAATACGTGGCACATCTACTCAGGCCTCAGTCAGACCAGCATCTCGGCAAATCTCTGCATACGTAGGAGAAACTCGAAGACTATAGGAACTCTTAGGCAGTATATACCCATTATCTTGTTTTTTATTATTTTACAAACTCCCTGCACTGTATACTAGATACAAGTTTACATCAAATTATTTATCACTGCAGATCCTGTACTAAGCAGTCTTGATCCTGGCCTGTAATGACAGTGTCAAAATCGATGATTTGTCTTGATTTGTCCGTGTCTTTTCTCCTGTGACCCCAATTTGTCAATCTTATTAGCTATCAAAGTTTTGCAGCCATGTTTCTGAAGCGTGATGGCTGTCCTGACTTTCCTGATTTATCTCTGTCCGTGCGGGATGCGACTGATTGGAAAATCGGGATATTGAAAGATACCGAGTTCCCCCTTGACATCACCGTCGTCACCTTTGACCCCGTCTCTTGCTTACTTGCCATAGGTGGCTGTCACTTATCTTTGCCACAATTGTCAGCCTCTGAAGCATCTTTGAAGGCACTGCTCGAGGATTAATACATCTTCACGGTGGTCCAGGTGTGGTAACTAGGCTTCTCTTACCCGAAACTCTTCCTGTGCGGTTCCTTCAGTTTGGCCTGTTAGCTGAGAGGCTTGTTTGCATAGGTAAAATCCTCGCCTTCCCCGCTAGCCTCTCACAATTTCTTTTATCCACTCAGACAGCAGTCATTACCTACACGTATGGGACCTTTCACCGATAGGAGGCCCAAAATACATGGCCAAAGTTCAATGGGGTCCTATAACGTACGCTCTTCTGATTGCTTCATATGCTCTTCTGGTCATGTATTTACCGTCCAGATTCACGATGCTTTCACCCTCTCACAACCACGTTAGTAGTTGTATATAGAGTATGAAAACTTCACGAATGAGCAGAGCAGATATTCATTTCCCTGATCAACGGGGAAGTGAAGTCTTTCGATCTCGCCTGCATGCAAAAATCACCCTACACCCTTCCAAACATGTGGCGGCTCTACGAAGAGCAGAAACTGAAAACAGGGTTCCCGCTTCCATGCACCCACAATTCGTCCGTTTCGTTAGTACCTGTTGTCCCGGCCTGCTAACTCAATCATATGTAGTACGTGCCAACCTGTTGAATTGGTACACCATCCTCGAAATCTCAACCTTTTGTTTATTGCATATGAAGGTTTCTTAAATATACCATTCTCGCGCGTCCAGATCCTCATCTGTGCATGTAGATGGTGTTGTCTTGATGGACTTGGTAAACGAGCCCGTTGTAACATCTTCTATTTACTTAAAGGATGTCTGACATGCAGAAAGACCGCAAAGCTATCCGTAATTTCGATCTGGTACTTCCTCCCGGTGCTCCTGGTGGTCAAGGATATGGTTCTCAGGTCTGGAGAAAATCTACTCTTGCATGCCTCGTCAATTGATGTCAATACCAGGACATCTTGTTACCCCGTCGACCATCTGTCACTTGTGTCGCCATTCATCCAACCGGACATTTCTTTGCTGTCGGACACACTGACGGTTCGATCGCTTTCTGGGCCTCAGAAAATTCTGAGCAGCCAGTTCTCGTTCGGACCTTGGACGATCTCGATGTAAATGTAGTCGACCCCGAAACGCTTGAAGCCCATCTTGGCAAAGCTACAGATTTACGTTTGAGAGAACCTATATTCAAGATCTGTTGGAGTGGGTTTGAAAGTTTGAAGGATCTGCGAGGAGAAACTGCCCTGACAGTGCTGGGAGGCACTGAGCCAGACAAAGGCTTTGGGCTGAATGTTCTTTGGTTTCCTGCATTCAATCCTGAAGATCTTCATACAACCTCTTCACCCGCTGAAGAGGATGGACTTCACTTCGTACTCAATGCCATCCGACAATCCCTCGCAGAAATAAAGACTTATCACTATTCCACCCAGACATCTATTCAAGACTTCTACCTTGTTCCTCATGATAGCCCTCACTTCAACTACACATACAATCCATACGCTATCCTCATACTCTCTGAAGTCGGCCAAGATGAACGTCTTCTCGAAGCACGAGAGTTTCCTCCAACTGATTTCTCTCTTCAGCTACGACAATCACAGGTAGCAAAGGTTTCACAGTCCGAGGGTAACCAGCTTGACCTGGATTTTATACTTGAGGACTTATCACTTGCTAGCCTCCCACAATCAGCAAGTCTTCCATACGAATTTTCTGGAGGGAAATTTGCCAGAGATGCATACAAGATGCAAGTCGTTCCGAAAGATGTTTATCAGGATCTTGTTAGCCCAGCAGAGACAGGATATATCAAACCCCGAGTCAGGCTATCGGCGGGTTGTACAGTGATGAAATCTACTCTCGAGGGGCCAAGAACGAAGGCAAGCTAACCTGGTAGTATTGACAGCTTTTTCTCACAATTTCTCCCCATAGAATCGCATTCACCGACTCCTTGTTTGTGCGAACAGAGATTTGACAGTCAACTTCTATGACTTCAGCGACCATCTCCAAGAGACGCACAATAATTCCCCCCTATCGCATGATTTTCCGGAAGCGATTGATCCACTTGAATTTGATGTGCAAGCTGCTCTGGATGTCATTGACAGTGAGCGTAGTACAGAGGGACAAGGGTCGAGAAGAACCATTACCGCAGTGCATTTCGTCTCTCGGACACAAGAATGTGTAATCGCACTCAACACTGGGGAACTGCTTGTCTATCACCCCAAAAACGTCCAGACAGCTCAACAAACAAAAGAAGTTCATGATATTGAATTGCAATTGTTGAAAAACATTACGGTTGAGCCGTGGAAGAAACTTGCCCCATATTTCGCTCTCAGTAGGATAGAAAAAGAAACTATTGTATCCATTGCAGTTTCAGAAATTGGTAAGTGGACATGTTTGCATTCGAAGATCTCCATGTGGCTTACGCCAGTCAAAGGTTTTGTCGCCACAGCTTATTCTGATGGTGCTTTGTACGTTATCGATATGCGAGGGCCCACCCTGCTCCATAGACCTACAAAACCGAGACAACGGTCTTCAAGATCATCCAAGCATTCATTCAGCCTCCATCATATCGTAGATTTCACTGCCGAAATTGACACAGTCGCTTCCTTGACTTGGACTGTTAGTCCGGTAGACGATGGTGAAGTATTCCGTCTCTCCATGTGAACGTTCAATTCACCATTGAAGGTAGACCCAAAACCTTTACTACGTTTGATTGCTATTCGCTTTTCTGGGAATGAAGACGTCTATACGATCTCGCAGTCTCATGAAGGTTTCAAATTCGAAGGTCCAGTAACTTTCAACAAGGTGGTGCCGAACCCTCTCCCCAACGGGACTTTTGTCGTCGATGCCAAAACTGGAGCATCTTGCAAGGCGGACAGACAGCGTTTCATGGATATGCTACATTTCCATGAGAAAGAAGTTGGACCGGTGGTTCTTGTCGCGGCCGGGATGAAAGGAGTGAGGAGTTTTCTTAATATTACCGGTGAACGTATTGGAAAAGCAGAATGGAGCGCCAAATCCGGATCTGTGGTCGATGTGCAAATTGTCGAACGCTTAGGTCGGTACACAGTACATCCGCCTTATCGTATGCTGACACCACCGAGTCAGGTTCAAGTGCCTTTGTTGCGCTCACTAACAACACGGTGCATGTGTATTCTCTGCCTTGCTTGGAGCATATATGCAGCACTCCGGCGCCTACCACCCTTTTCAGGTATTTATATCGAGCATCGTCTTCTTGATATGACGGATCTTGGCTCCTATACAGCTCGACAAGTATTGACGAGAGTGGTCATTTCATCAATTTTGACGTCCGTGGTGCCACTGACCTGGTGCAGTCATCTACATATGGGACGTTGTTCAATTTCTCTCGGACAGAAGATTCCCCACTTGTCGATCTCACAATGAACAAGGGTAGAATACCTTCTCAGCCCCAACCTGTTCCTATTGGACCTTCTTCCTTCCGTTCTTGGTTCCAATTTAGCCGAACTATGTCGGGTCAGCAGATCGATGAATTGTGTAGGTGCTGTTTGTGGGACCTTGTCGCTCGATCACTCATACGCATCGATCAGTGGGGGGTCCACACAGACCTGAGCCCGTCATGCGAACTCGAGACATGCCGCCGCAGAAAGAGGATTCAATGGCAGATCCAGGAACCTCGTTTACAGCAGTCGTTCGGCCAAATTTGTGTAGCCAGTTGGTGACCACTATGGATGAGAGAGGGTGCTCACTGCGCTTTTTCATTATTGAAAGTCTGAGCTGATTGATTCACAGGCAAATGCTCGGAAGTCTCGAGGAAAGCTTCAAGTCCATGGAGCAAGGGAGCAAAGATATGCTCTCACAGGTAATCAGACTTCTAATCTGTACGACCACGACTTGATTTTATTTTGTAGGCAAAGAGACTGGCAGCACAAAACTCGACAAAATCTTGGTTTGGATTCTGAGAAACTGTGCTTTTACTAGTAAACGTAGGTGCTACACTTATCACATCATTCAGTTCTTGTGAACGAGTAATTCAGTTAAGTTCGCTGTTATCTTTTTCCGTTCTTCATTCAACATGCCCAAAAATCCATCGTCCTTAGATGCTGATTTATGATGATTCCATTCCTCAGTGTGGGTCTTGACCTTGTTTGAATCATCGAGTGTGATAGTAAGAAGAGAATTTAAAGTCTAGCGGCAAGTTGATACAAGGGCGAACCCCACCAAATGTAAGGACGGACCTTTGTAGGAGAGGTCTTAGGATTACGATAATAAGAGACATCTTGATCAATGAGAATGGTATTGGGCATGACTGAGGGTGGATTCTCTAACAATCTGAAGTTCTGGATCTCGGCCCGAGGGAAAATCTGAGGCGGTGACAATCATCAATGCTTGAAACAATAAAGAAGAGCTGACCTTGGCCAGCCCGATAAATTGAGCCTCGACGGACTTTGGGCCTTTGGCAAGCCCTACAGGATCGTGAAAGATTGCATCATTGGCATATATATTGAATGTGTTCTATCATGGGTCAGTTACAAGGACGAGAGGGAACTAGCATATACGCTACCTCCTTGGCTGAACAAGTATACATCTAGATGGAGAGATCAGTAGAATCCAGATGAATTTGCAATATATATACCTCCCGGATAGCCGTGATGACTGGTTGCTCGTGGCTGTGAATAGGACGCTCCTTGAGTGCTTTCGTTTCTTCAGGCTTAAGACCGGTAGCGTTCGTGGACATGGTACGAGCTCGAAATGATGCTGTAAGGGTGCTTGAAAGGTGTCTTTGGCAGAGAACGGACATTTAGAGTACCTTGATACCTGCACCGAAAACGTAGGTGTCTACGTCATTGACTCCATGATCGAGGTTTGACAGTACAGCGAGTTCCCTTTGTCAGCAATAGAAGTTCGATGCTCTGAGAGTAAAGCAGAGGCTATATTCCTTTTTGCATTTATATATTGACACGTGACTGCGTCGCTTTCCGTGGCCTTTGGTGCAGGATCCATACTTCCCATGACCACCTACGACAAAGTACATAGACAGTGCCGGACACTGGAAAATATCTTTGACTCCAAACTTACTACGTATGCTCAGTTGGCAGCCACTATTGCTCAACCCAACCAGGATGTAGAAGCAACAGGTTCGAGCAATCGTTGGAAGGATTTGGAGCAGGAACTGGAAGACCTTTTGTCAGAGGTACTATCTCCTCAGGCTTCTTTTGACAATCACTATCTACGGCAATTACTAGTTAGAGGATCTCAACGAGCAACTGTCGATGTTGGCAAGTAATCCAGACACACTGTCAGCCTCGATGCTTCGGACAATACAGCGACACCGAGAAATATTCCAGGATAGTTCAAGAGAACTGCGGAGGACGAAGGTATGTTACTACTATCCTTTGACCCTCAAATGCTCAACCCTTCATAAGGCTAATGTTCATACCGCATTAGACAAGGCTAATCTTCTGTCTGGTGTGCGAAATGATATTGAGTGCGTTGAATTTGATACGATGAGAATGCATAATGACGTCCAATTTAGTGCCTACAAGTCGTCTGCGGCAGATTCATTACTGGCAGAAAGGGGGCGAATAGACAACTCACACCGGATGACAGACGACATCTTAGCGTGAGATCTTTCGTTCGTCATGTTTGTGATATTCACGGTTTAGCAGTCAAGCCTATGAAACGCGTTCGGAATTTGCACGTCAAAGAACAGCGCTCTCCAAGATAAATGTCACAATGGTTACAGTCATGAGTACGTATTTGTCGTCAAGCTCCCAATACCAAGTTCTCATCTTCGTTCAGACAAGATGCCCGGTATCAACAGTCTTGTTTCGATGATCAAATCTCGGCGACGGCGGGATTCCATTATCCTAGGTGTTCTGATTGGCACTTGCACCATTATCTTACTCACGTATTTGTGGAACTGAGGTACGGTATGGTTACTATTCATGTGAGCTTCAACTTGGCCCGCCAATGGCCTTTGCACCATTATGGATTACAGCCATGGTAACTCTGTATTTGGTGACATCTGTGTGCACTTCGACGAAAATGATCTCGTTGCGGTATGGACCACAAGACCGCTCGGGGCCTGTATTGATGCAATGTTTTACTTATTTGTAACCGACAACGTTGTTTTCGAGGAGATGGGCTATGACATTTTTCTATTCACTTTGTGCTGTCTGGATGGAGGAGTATGATTTCCTTCACAAAACCTCTCCCAGTTCTCTTTCAAGCGACAGACCACACCCCGTTCTTCTAGCTTTCCCGACCACGTTGTCTCAAGTGTCAGCTGTTTAACTTCGGCGATAGTCTTCGTAATATCCCATGTCTGTGGTGTACTCATGTTAATATCATCATAATCCGACTCAGCAAGGATCCTATCATCGGCACAAGCAGCGATCAATGTCTTGTACCTCGGTGACTTCCCATTGACAATTGTTGAAAGTGAAATGTAGATGTTGGTATGCCTTTCCTGTCCAGGGATCAGACTGGCTTCCGTGCAAAAGTCATTCGTACCTCAATACTTCTCCAAGTTTCTGAGCTAAGAGCACAACTGTGCAAATCGACACTGATGCGATAGAATGAATCTCCGTGTTTTTTTGCAAGTCGATTCAAAAGATCCACAGTTGCTTGCTGAAGGTGGACACTATGGATACTGACATTACGTTTGAGTTCAATAGCGAGGTCTAACTGAGCTTCAAGAATGGTGATTTGGTGGTCAATCGGGACGGTGAAAGGCGTGCAGCGGCGTGGCCTTTCGCAGAAATCATAAGGGACACGAAAGGAACGGTCCATTCCTACTTCGCCAACCATAGCGCTCGAAAAAATATTGAGATTGTGACGCATTTCTTCAAGGATGTCATTTAAAGATCGTGGCAGAGGTAAAGTCGGAAGAAGACCATCAAAAATAGTCTGATGTTCGAGCGTAACTGTTTTCTGCACATCCAGGAAGAGTCTACGGTAGTGATCTTCCTTCGACAGCGATGGGTCAAGTGTGATACAATGAGAAAGCCAAGGGTGATATCCTGCGAGTGTCACAGAATCAAAGGGTTGAATCTTCAACTTCAAGTATGAAGACCGTCACGTAGATGGTATCGCACCGAAACAGGGGACCACTTTGGAAGGGTATGACACTGCTAGATCTTTCACTAAAGCTTGGTCTTCCGTTCGAGTCGCCATCGCGCAGATGGTGATCAGCAGTTCTTCCATTGCCCTTGACGAAACAGGATGTGTATCTGTCGGATGACAATGCACATCAACGAGATGCCTTAATACATCGCTTGGTGGTAGATCTGTCATAGGCGATACAGTTTTTTCTTCACAGGGAACGAACAAAAAGGATCCAGAACAGTAGCGTCGACGAACCTCTGGCTGTAGTATGATCTAATTCTATATAAGCTATGCCAAGTGCTTTTATCAACCAATGAGAGAAGAACAGGAGTCCAACCATTGTCACTACTCTCGGCAACCGTGAGTATAAGATGGGTTGGCAATCGTACTTCGGAACACTCATAATCATCTGCGATATAGTGGTCCACCGGCATCTTCGAGAAGGGACATGGCTGCCAGCTATTTGCTGTAGGTCTCTTTGCCAAATAGAATTTAGTAATTCTTGACGCCGATTGTAAGTTGCATGTTCCGCTTGAGAACCCTGTCAAAATTTCGTCCCATGTCGTCCCATGCTTATCTAGATGCATCTCCTCCTCCCTATAATGGGCCTCGGGAACAACTTGATACAACCGTGTTCCACAAAACTTTGAAAGTCCTCGCGGCACGAGTACCTCCGAATAAAACTGGTCAGTTTCTGAAGGCGCAGCCTCTGAAAGGGTATGTCGTTTGGCATCAGAATCACATTGGGTTTCTCATCATGCAATAAAGAATTCTTATGAACCTACCAAAAGTGCGGAGCGTGTCTTCAGATCCGGAAAACCCGAACGGGGATCGGTTGGTTCTTTTACGAATTTCGCACACAGGTGGAAGCTTTTACGAGACCTTTCAGGCGCAAGAACTGATCTTTTGCAAGATAGTTGACATTTCCCCTGAAGCAAAGGAATACATCGATAAAGAGGCTCACGGACTAACAGATTTCAGAATTGATCTGGATTATGACTATTGGACGGCCGGTGAGTCCGCCTAACGTCATCGTGACTTCATTCTGAAGGCGTACATTCAAGATGAAATCATGCAACAAGTCTTGCCCACAGAGTTGCGAGAAGGTGCACCAAGCGGTTTTGCTACATCGGTAAGCTATCTCTTTCAGCACCCATTTCCTACTGATTTCACCTGATCCTTCAGCTCATGTCAACCTTTTGCCTGAGTACCTCCCCTACAAACATCTCATTGGTCAGCTGATTCTCGATGTGGGTATTCCAAATATTCCTTGGCCTAATTGTTCAGTGCATTTCATGCTGATATAGAAAAATAAAAAAGTCCGAACTGTCGTTAACAAACTAGATAGCATCGATACACAGTTCCGATTTTTTAAAATGGAGGTCATTGCTGGAGAACAGGACTTTATCGTTGAACACGTAAATTTCAATCCTCATATTGTTTATTGCAACTGACGTCTTGCAGCATGAATCAGATTGTCGATTCACTTTTGATTTCTCGAAAGTATACTGGAATTCAAGACTCCATACCGAACATGAGCGTCTAGTTCGGATGTTCAAACCTGAAGATGTAGTGGTAGATGTTTTTGCAGGAGTTGGCCCTTTTGCTATTCCCGCCGGACGGAAAGGTTGTGCTGTCTTGGCGAATGATTTAAATCCTGTCAGTTATACATACCTGGAAAAAAATGTGCACAATAATCGGGTTGGTTTCGTTTTCTTATTGGACAAGCAAAGGCTCATCTCAATTCAAGGTGACAGACCTCGTCCGGACGTCATGTGAAGACGGTCGTGATTTCATAAGAACGATAGCGAAACGCGTGTATGATAACCCACTTCCCCCATTTAACGGACCGCCTTTAAGCAGAACCCAGCAGGATAAGGAAAAGAGGCGGACACGGGCTTTTCAGAATGGAGAAAATTTTCCCCTCAGGCGCAATCTACAAAGTCGTAAGCGCATCGACCATTTCGTTATGAATTTACCAGATACTGCTATATCTTTTTTGGACGCGTTTCGTGGTATCCTGGCGGTTGACGAACAGTACGATCTAACTTCCACATATGAGGTCATGCCAATGGTACATTGCCACTGTTTTACGCGGGAACTAGACCTGCAGAACGCGAAAGCAGACATACGCCAGGTACTATTTTGACCCTGAAGCTCGCCTTAGTGCTGAACAATCCATCAGCGAGTGGAACACGAACTAGGTGTTTCTCTAGATGAAGATTCGTCTTTTCATTTGGTACGCTCTGTCGCACCGAATAAGGAGATGTATTGCATTAGTTTCCGCCTCCCTTATGCAGTAGGATTTGATAGTTAGGTATTTGTAGTATTTCAACAGTATTTCAACTCGGACCGCGATAGTCGGATCGGTTGATCTCGGCTTTCCGAATAAAGTTAATGCCCTAGTTATTGAAAACTTCACGCTAACTAACACCTAGTAATTTACTTGCACGTTAACCTAACCTTGTATTGCTGTCTCTGAGCTCCTTTCCTCATTCATGGCTTCTGCTTCTTCAACTGTCCCGCCCACTCCCAGTGATGCGTCTGGATCCAAGAGCTCGCCCCTTTCATCTGCCTTCAAGACCGTGCGCACTGCAGTTGCTGTGCCAGAAAATGAGCTTAAACGTTGGAGAAGAACTTTCGAAGTTAATGCTAAGGTCGTCAACGGCGACAAGTGAGTCCTCTTCAATATTCACATTGATTGGGAGGGTTCTCATCGCTCATGCCTCCATAGGTTCCTGGATCCGGAAAGCTTTGTGAACGCAATCGTGCCAAAGGGTGATCTAACAAAAATTGACCGTGCCCAGTTTTCCGTTCTTTTCCGCGTGGCTGACACTTCGCGGCGTGGGCTTGTATCTTGGGAAGATTACACAGTATTCGAAACGTTGTTGAAGAGACCGGATGCGGATTATTGGATTGCGTTCCAATTCTTTGACGTGTGAGCTTTATAATGGGGTATCTTCTGTAGTTAAGCTTACCTGGAAATTTCAGGGACGACTCTGGATATATTACATTCAACGAGTTCAAGACAGTCTTTTCCGCGAATATTGGGCCTGATGCCATTCCTTTTAATTTTGACTGGTGAGAAATGAAGTGACAGTTTTTAGTTTATGCATCCGAGTATCTTTTTAGTGATTGGGTCAAACTATACCTCGGAAAGAAAGATGGGACACATGTTTTGGGCTGTTCGTCATTTCCCTTTCCAGATGAAGCTTTCCTGATGTCATACCAGATAATGAGTTTACTCAACTGATGAAAGGGCTTCAAGGCGAACGTCTTCGCCAGGCTTTCAAACACCTAGACAAAGATCAGGACGGGTATATTACTCCTGAACAATTTAAGCGAATCATTCTAGTAGCTCTTCTCCTTATCCTATCCTTCCTCACTGATGTTGGACAAAGGAAATTGCTGGACATAAACTGTCTGATGCCGTCATAGACCGGTTACCTACACTATGCACTTTAACACCCGGGCAACGTATATCCTACTCAGAAGTCATTGCCTTTCATAATGTTATCAGAGGTTCGTGTCGAATCAGACATTCTTATACTTATTCATAAACACTCTAAATGTAGAGATGGACATGGTCGAGAGGCAAATCTTTCTTGGTTATGTATCGTAACCATTATATTGACTATTGGTAGGATCATCCGTGAAGCTACAGCAAAGAGTAAGGATGGCCGCATCGACCAATCCGATTTCCTCAATTATTCTGCTTCCAGCTCCCGCTATTCTCTATTTACACCCATGGAAGCCTCGATCATATTCCATTTTGCTGGCCGTGGTTTTGGGAACCAGCGGTTGACTCTCCTCGACTTCGCCCAACTTTTGGATCCCAGGTGGGAAGCACCGCACTCTGCCTTTGAAACCCAAACTCCAAGCACAAAAAGCTTTTTCCACACTTTCTTCCAGTCTGCCTATAGTTTCGTTCAAGGTGGTACGTCATTGCATACTGAATTCGCTAGCAGACAGTTCAAGTATTCCAAGGTGTCGCTGGTGCTTTTGGCGCAACTATCGTTTATCCCATTGACATGGGTAAGTGGCCTCGACGTGTGATTTTCTTCAATTCAATGTACCTTCTCCATAGTCAAAACTCGGTAAATTCCATCAATTCTGTTTCAGGGAAATGGATTGATATTTCTCGCAGTATGCAAAATCAGCGATCGACTGTTGTTGGTCAGCTTCTATACAAGAATAGCATAGACTGTGCCCGCAAAATCTTCCGCAACGAAGGTTTCCTAGGTTTTTATCGTGGCCTCGGTCCTCAGCTTGTTGTATGTAGTTTCAGTTGTAGTCAAGCTGTCCAACAGCCCCGTCGATGACATGAGTTTACAGGGCGTTGCACCGGAGAAAGCCATTAAACTGACTGTCAATGACCTAGTCCGTTCAAGAGCAATGGATCCCGAAACAGGACGGATCAGGCTACACTGGGAATTAGCTGCTGGTGGTATGGCGGGTGGATGCCAAGTGGTATGTATCTTTTTGAGATTTATTCTACAGGACAATACATATCACGTGCCATAGATCTTCACGAACCCTTTGGAAATTGTGTAGGTCTGTTGGTTTTGACCCAAAAACACTTTTTTTTACCATGTCGCACAGCAAGATCCGCCTTCAGATCCAAGGTGAGGCTGCCAAGTTAGAGGGTATCAAGCCTAGAGGTGCAATACACATTATTCGACAATTGGGTGTCATTGGCCTGTACAAGGGCTCGAGTGCATGCCTGCTTCGTGACATCCCTTTTTCTGCTATCTATTTCCCAGCATACTCGCACCTGAAGAAAGATGTCTTCTATGAAGGGTATAATGGCAAAAAGCTGTCATTCGCTGAAACACTGGCGGCAGCAGCCATCGCGTAGGTTTAAATACACTGATGGGAAAGATTCTGATGCAGTACATCCAATAGTGGCATGCCAGCTGCGTATCTTACTACACCAGCTGGTGCGCTCCGGTCTTTTTGTTCAGTTGCTGTGTCCTGATCGCTGGTTTCAGATGTTGTGAAAACTCGACTCCAGGTCGAGGCAAGAAAAGGCCAGACTCACTACCAAGGCTTGCGTGATGCTTTTGTAAAGATTTGTGCGTCCGTAAATGCTCACGTATGAACAAGTTGCTAAGGAATTTTTTTAGACCGTGAGGAAGGCTTTCGCGCCCTGTTTAAAGGTGGTCCGGCTCGGGTGATTCGGTCCAGCCCTCAGTTTGGATTCACACTACTAGGTGACTTTGTTTGAACTTTGTTCTGCCTGGTTTACCCCTGAACCTTTTTTGCAGGGTATGAAACGTTGAAAAATTTGGTGCGTTAATAATACTCCTTGATCACCATTCGCATCTAATAGATGCAACCTGTGTACCTTAGCTTCCTGTGAGTTGATGTGAATTGGGGATTGGTGATGATCTGACACAGCTTCTTTCCAGTATCCCTGGCAGGATGTTCCTCCCCAAGTCAATACTGCCCTTACGAGCCGTTCAGATGAACTAGTGCAAGTCCGAGCAAGAAATGCTCTCAAGATCTTGCTCGATGTTCACGGGGACTTCGGGAGACGGGCAGCTGCCTCAGGGACACCCCTATCACTGTCACTGTCGCCCCCGAGGCTGTCTCCTCCGTAACGGATGGATAGATAGATGTATATGTAACATGTTTGAATAGACCCGATGCATGAGATTCGTTGGCACAGTGATGGTCCAATTACAGGGTAGCATGCATACGAAGCCATAGAGACCCATCAGCATATCAGCACAACCACAACCGAGCGTTGACTGAGTGATTTGGGGTCCTATCTTGATTGATTGATGCTTGATCCGGGTTTTAATCAGTGTTACATACGTAAATCACCTAAATAAGGAAAAAGTTTCGATATCAGCGGTGGTATAGACATTTTTGCCGCCGAACGTCACCCAATTTTGCGGGCTCTGACTAGATGGGTATAAGATCGGTTGCGAATTTTTTTTCTAATGTGCACCGGAGATCTTTACTTTTTTGGGGTCCTGAAATGATGACACTTGATACAAATGTCAATGGTCGTGAGATTGAAGACTAAGTCAAAGGTTCAAATACCTGTTCCTATCCAAACCTCACCTTCACCCTCTTTCTTTCGTTTTCGTTTTCTCCCTATTTTTTTCTTTCGCCTTTTCGTGGTAAGCTTCCAGATTTATACATCTATCCTGCCCAACTCATTGTTGAGAAGGCGTCTTAGCTCGCAGTCCACCTCGTTCTAACTGCAAGACAATTAACGCAAGCGTAGACCGCTTAACTAGCTTCGACTTCACTCTCTTTATTTTTTTACTTGCATTTTCCACCTTTCTTTATGAAGTCTGTGCTTCTGGGTCTCTCACTCGTCAGTGCCGCAGCTGCTCAAGTTGTTGTGGGCTATTCTTCTGTCCCAGTCACCTCATCCGCACCCGCTGCGACACCGACTCCTTACTCTTCGGTCTATGGGTCTGCTTCCGCAACAGTCACTGCCGATAATGCAAATGCCGCTCCTCCCTCTCAGTACACAGCTCCACCGGCTCCGGGCCAAGACTTTTACCAGTATATGCCCTATAATTCCTGGAGTAACGGAGGGTATAAGCAGTTGCAATGTGGTTATGGTTACCAAAAGCAATCGGATGGGACTTGCGGTGCACTCGCATGGGTGAGTGATCGGATGATAGCCTATTCATAGCTTCATTATTTATATCCTGCTAGTATCAACCCCAGATCCAAGGCTGTTATGCAACAGTCATTGTTAATCAGTGAGTGTATCTCTAGTATAGTGCTCCTCGACTTAGAACCGACTCCAGAAATATCAATGATTGCTACAACTATGGCCAGAATTATGTTTCGACGGTCACTGTTACTAACCAAGTCACCGAGGTAATTTACTTCCCGCCTCAAGAAACTTCCCTTTCAACGTGTTTCACCATAGACTAAAGTTGTCCCCACCACGGTCACGATGACGGAGACTGCAACACAGGTCAAGACAGACTTTGAAACGGCAACACAAATATACACCTCTGTGCAATATGTCCCCACTACACGTGTCTGGGTTTCCACCGAGGTCATCGACAAGACCAAGGTTCTCGAACACACCCTTACCGCTACCGAGACTCAGACCGAGACTAATGTTTACACCCGCACGGCTACAGAGACTGATTTTGCGACCCAAACCCTTAAGCAGACGGAGACCGCCACTGTTGTCCAACACGATGTTCAGACCGTTGTTGTCCCAACCACTTATTTCAAGACTTGGGCGACAACCAAGATCATTGATAACGTTCGTATTAGATGTCTTGATTCTGAGCGCTTTCATGCTGAATGACCCAAAAGACTCAGACTGTGGTTGAAACCGCTACTTCAACTCTCGTCGATAAGATGACGTTCACTCAGACCGCTACCCAGACGGAAACGATGACCGATTTCATGACCGTAACTGCCGTTAGCACCCTCGTCCAGCCAACAACATATGTTAAGACCTGGGTTCAGACAGAAACTGTCGACAATGTAAGCACTTAACCCTCCATCCATCCGAGAATAGCCAACTTAAAATCTTGTCAGACCAAAACTGTCCTGAACACTTTGACATCCACTGTTTCCGACGAGAAAACCATTCTACAGACCGTCACCTACCTCTCAACTGCCACTGCCACAGAGACTCAAGTTGTCCAGGAGACAGCTCTCTCCGACTGTCTTAGCAATGTACGTTGCTTTTAAATTTGCGTTTATGTCAGGCTGACGATTTTGATCCGTACTAGTGCAAGTCCTCCTGGGGCTTGATGCCTGGCAACAGCAACAACTGGAACACTTATGCTTCTCCAAGCTCTTATGCCCAGCCCACTGTTGTTGCTGATTCCAGCGGTAGTTATGGCTCATCGGGCTCGAGCTGGTCTTATGGATCTTCAAGTTCCAGTGAATCTTGCGGTTCGAGCGGATACTGCGGGTCTTCGAGTTCTAGTGGGTCTTATGGTTTGAGTGGCTCGTCAGGCTCTAGCGGGTCTTATGGTGCAAGTGGATCTAGTAGTTCGTACGGGTCGAGTGGTTCGTACGGGTCTGGTGGTTCTTGCAGCTCTGGCTCCTGCTAAGAATCTTGTTGAGTGATCTATATGTGAGTTTGTAAATGATGTCCACTAGTCACATCGTAATTCATCATGTCTTCAAGTAGATTTTGTTTAATCCATCGGACATTATCGACATTATCTACGAGTTTCATTTGTGTTTCCATTTCAACTTGGGTTTAAGTATCTTTCACTGCCAGTCTGGGTCAATTCAAGAGTAGCTTCAGTGGCTGTGTCTATCGTTATCGTTCGTGCGCAGTAAAGAATTTGTGTTGATGGTGAAAACGTGAGAGATTTCAGCGAGATTTCAGTGTTGATGTCACGACAACCGTGACCACTATCGCGACGGAAAAAAAATAGACGGAAAACGATGCCAGTCAATATTGCCGATCAAGGCTCTATAGGGCCACTTGCACTCCTCACTGTTCCAGATGAATTTATAATTTTCTACTCTTCACCCGTTCACGGCGAGTTGTGGTGCCCGGTAGATCCTTTGTTACGTCAATACTTAACTCTGATAACGCTCAGGACTGTCGTGATATTGAACACCTCATCAAGGACACATTTACTGGAGAAGAGACACCAGATGCACTGATAGTTTATGTCGGAGATCGATCACAGTAGGTTTTATATCTTTTTTGGTGGTTTGGACTCATATATACGAACTTTCAGATGGAAAGCTGAATCAAATCCATATCGAAAGAACCCTTGGTGTCTTACGAATATCCCAACGATCGTCAAGTTATATAATGTACGTTCCTTGGCGTTTAGAGCCTCGAGACGCTCAGTCAATTGAATCTAGGGAAAGGAGGTCGAACGGTTGGTTGATAAGGAGATTACTGCTCAAAGCTTGAAACTTCTAATGAAAGAGGGGTAAAGGATTCGCCTACTTGGCCAATGGGAAGAGTATTTTTTGCATCAGACTTAAAAGTAGCCAGGTAATTCAGCTTTAAGTTCATTTCCCTACTTGGCGATTTCCAGTGAGTGTAAATGCATCTGTTTCTAATTTATTGAGGTCTACGAAAATCGCCATTTTTGCCACCAGTTTTCAGTTGAACGACGATTCCACTAATTTCCATTTCCTTCCCTGCAACTGCTTTCAACATGTCCCATACTGTCAATAAGCTGATTGACACGGCAGTCAATGCCTCCATTTCTACGCCAGTTTTTCCCTCGCAGGTGACAGTGGCTGTGCATAGCACACTTGGCCTCAGAGGTACTGAATCACCTGAGACAATCTCTGGGACCAATCGAACATCTACTCTTGTGAGGGTCAGTGGATGGCAGAGTGGAATAAGATCTGCTGTTTTCTTTGCTCCCATAATGCCAGCTAGCTGGGCAACAGTTAGAGCATCACCCTTTTGTCGAGCTTTCTGGACAGCTTCACTCCCTGGGTATGGGGTTTTTTGCTCGGGATAAGTAGATGTAATCAACCTGTACGCCACATCATTGATGTATATCCTGCCTGTTGCTGTCGCATATCGTTTTGTCGGTTCCTTGTCTGATACTTCAACCATGGAGGCACGACCGTGTTCATCTAGATGAGTCAATTGTGCTCTTGAACTATATGCACGCAGCTGTGTCGGCATGGTAAGGGTCTTAGGAAAAGGTAGTGTTAAACTGGCCCTTGTTGATCTTGGAGACAACAATTTTGGAATTTGGCGATCTGAGTAGTATAAGGTAGGTGGACCACCAATTTAGAAGAGATCATCATCCACCTATGAGTATCATCGGTCTATTAGTTACCACATCAATATCCTCCATGCCTGCATGTTTGGCCTTCTTTCCAAGCACAGCTTGATGAATAACCTGGAGAATCTCATCGTCCGAAGCACCTGCTCGCATGACGTCGCGAAGAGAGATTTCCTTGGGATCAAATAGACAAACCTGAGGACGCATCAGATTTTTCAAGGCAGGAATTTTTGTACAAAAACACATACTTTGATCTGACCATCTGCCGTGAGTCGTAACCTATTGCAAGTTCCACAGAAGTGATCTGACATGCTGCTAATAAACCCAAAGCTACCGGCAAAACCAGGTATGCGCCATGATCGCGCAGTATCGTTCGACTCGTCTGGAGCGCGCATAACAGTTGGGTGGTGTACTCTGATGCGCTCGAGAAGCTCTGAAGAGGGAATCATCTTTTTCTTATCCCACTTATTGCCTGCCACTACGAATGAGACGGTGCGAGCTCTCCGAAGAGGCTGGACAAACCCATGAAAGGCATGAACTCAATAAACCGGACAGAAATAGGCTTATGCCTAGTGAGCTCGACGAAGTCTAAGGCTTCGACGTCATTAAGTCCCTTGATCACAACCACGTTGAGCTTGATCGCCTTGATAGGAAGCTGCAGTGCAAGGTCTAGAGTCCTGAGAACAGCGTCGTGGCCACTGCGTCGCGTTATGATCTCGAACTTGAAGGGATCGAGAGTGTCAAGACTAAGGTTTAGGTGGGTGAGCCCGTTCTCGACCAAAGCAGGCAGACGACGATGTAAAGCAATCCCGTTAGTCGTCATGGCTAGAGACTTGAGACCATGTTGTTTCAGTTGATTGAATGCGCCTCCTCGAAACTCAGCAAGAAATGTGAATTCAGCAAAGGTGTACGTACCCACAAGTTCGATAATTCCTTTTCGGACTGTTGGCTCGCCACCGATCAAGCGGATTTTTGTGACTCCACTTTTGACAAAGAGTCCTGCAAGGCGCAAAACTTCTGTGTTTGTTAGAAGACTTCCATCCTGCGAAAGCTCTATCCCTTCGCTCGGCATGCAGTAAAAGCCTTAAACTCTGGTAAGGTTGCGACGATCTCCAAAATCCAATACTCACATCGAAGATTACACTTCTCAGTAAGAGATATTCGGAGATAATCATGTCTTCTGTTAAATGTATCGACGAACTGACCAAGGAAAGGTCGGGTCGAGTCTATCATGGTGATCCTTTCCTGATATGTGCCATTGGAGTCACTCAGATAGTGGATGCAAGAGCGCTAACCTTTGCGCGATTACGAGCGAGTGTCGTTGTGAAGCGCATCTGTGAGAGTTGGGCGGCTCGACCACAAAACATTGTAACATTGTGCATTGTGAGAAGACATCAGACCGTGGCTTAACGTCACATGTGACTGATTATCACAGAACGACGCGTGTCGGTCCAAGTCAAACGCATAATATCCTTACTCCCATTAACAGCGCCAGCATGGTAAAAACGCTACCGTTCTGCATGACCACAGGCTGACTTTATGAGCAGTCGATCATGGAGTATAACGGTGGCTCCGTCATAGCCATGGTGGGCAAGGATTGTGTCGCCATTGCCTCGGACCTGCGCCTGGGGAACCAGGCTCTCGGCATATCATCTAATTTCCAGCGAGTAGGACCCTTTCATCGCTGATCACACACTTATTGACTTTGAATCAAGGTCTTTGGCATAACAGACCGTGTCTACCTTGGGCTACCGGGACTTGCTACAGACGTGAATACACTGTAGGCACTTGCGATCAATTGGTTGACAAGTCCGCTGATCTTTCTAGACGAGATCGATTCCGCTTTAGAGTGAACATGCACACAATAAAAGAAGAGCGGGAGATCGAACCAGAAGCCTTTGCGCACCTCGTATCTTCAACACTATACGAACATCGTTTCGGGCCTTACTTCATCGAGCCCGTAATTGCTGGACTCTCAAGAACCCCAACTGGGGGAATCAAACCCTTTATTGCTGCAACTGATCTTATTGGTTGCATTAACTTCGCAAAGGATTTTGTGGTGTCTGGAACAGCAAGTTCAAAATTATTCGGTGTTGCGGAGGGCCTTTGGGAGCCTGACCTGGAACCTGAGGATCTCTTCGAGACGATCTCACAAACCCTACTCAATGCAGTTGATCGCGACGCATTTTCAGGTTGGGGAGCCGTTGTCCACGTCATGTATGTAAAGCTCCTCATCAGTGCCTACTACTGACTGAACGTCATCTAGCACGAAAGACAAGGTGGTCACTCGAAAACTCAAGGCAAGAATGGATTGAGTGGCCTATCTTGACTGTACTTTAGATTGTTTTGCATATTTTATTCATCTCAAATGTGTGTCATCATACCTCGTCGCGAGGGATGCATGGATTTGATGCGTGATTTCGCTTCCCGAATTGATCTCTGTTTGTGCGACTCATTGTGAGAAATCGGGATGTATGTCACCTATGCTGTCCGAAGACTGTTTCAAGCTACGATATCCATTTCGCTTCTTGCATTTTATGTTGATATCACGAGATATACCGGGCTACAACTTGACAGTGGGCCCCAATGGCGAGCAACTTATACGACGCAAAGAAACAGACACTATTTCAAACCTCGTTTCAAACATCCTTGGTCTCCAGATACAACTGCTGTTATATTGAACTGGTCTCGTTTCTCGAATGTCGTCCAACTGGCGAAAGTCATGTGTAGCTCCCTTCAGGATACCTTAGCGGAGGTTTTCATTTGGAATAACAATCCTGTTCCTTTGAATGAGTCGGTCAGTTTGACAGTGCAGTAGCAACAGGCTATTTGACTGAAATTCGAAGGTAGGATTTTGCAGAAGCACAGTGCCCAAGCTACATGCTCAATATCTATAACTCACCCCAAAATAGTTATTTTCAAGCTCGGTTCCTTGCATGTGCTCGTGCAAGCACCCCGTACTGTTTCATTCAAGTCAGTTACAATTACCATGGGCAAAATCTGGTTGACTTCCAGCGCAGGATGACGATTACTTCATAGAACCCTCTATAGTCCGAACCATGCGCGCTCGAATGGCAGAAACACAAGCGACTTCGTTGCACCTCCTTCCACCCCATGAGATGCTTTATTCACGCTTGAGTACGATCAAAATCGACCCAACTGTGCATACGCTATTTGCCTGGCTGGGATACGGAACCATGATAAAACGTTCAGAAGTCCAGAGTTTCATAGATTTATTGGAAGCACTCAATGCGAGCCAAGACATCCTCAAGATGGCAGACAACTATTTCACAGTTCTTTCAAATAGGCTGCCTGAATTATGGTTTGACCAGAATCATGAGCTTGGAGGGGGGACACCATTTACAATCGGAGCTGTGGGCGAGGAGAGAAACAACCATCATATTGTCAGTTCAGTGATGTTATTGAAAAGGTTCTCATATGAGTTAGGCAAATGCGGGCAGCATTCTCGACTCGATTATCGTCACAATGAATGATAATTCGAGAAAAGATCAACTTTACGTTGCCTTGCCGACTTCTTCCCTCCATGAAGACACCTCAGTCACTAGAGCAGCATGCAGGGGCATCTCTTGTGTATTGGAGACTAATATTGAGTTACTACCGCCAACAATTGGGAACAATCTCTCTTCCGTATCTGAGATCATCAATCACATAAGAAGTCAATTTGATATGCTTGAAACTGTTCAAATTGAACATTATCTCCAGTGCTCACCTTCGTTTGCAGTGGATACAAATTTGCAGACAAGCTTTTGCAGTGCTAGTAGTGAGTGTTTTTTGTCTGAAGTAGATCAATTCTAATTTGTGCAGGTGCGAAAGAGGGTGACTGGATCACCTTAGATTGGATGGTGCCTACGGAAGAAAATTTGGAGCTGGCTCTTTTAGTCGACCACTTCACTGAGGAAGTCTTACAAAACAGCCGGCTCGAGAGCTCTACCGATGGTCGTTTCTGGGTCAGTCTCCAAATATCATAGCAGGTCATGGGAGGCTTCTGACACGACCTTCAGGACAAATCGATGGACACGTTTGAATGCTCTACGGCAGAAGAGGGACTCAGAGAATGCTATATAGCTTCAACAATGAAATCCCTAAAGATAATCCGAATAATTCTTGAGAACAATGTTCCGCATGAGTGGAGAATTTACGAGATATGGTTACGGCGGAGAGACTAGTGTGTGGTAGTATAATTTGTTGGTGACGTCGCTGGTGCTGGTTGTCCACTGTGAATAATAATATTGGTCATGTACTTATTTTGTGGAACTTGGGAGGCAAGTAAATTGCCGAGATCAATGATGCACCCGAACAACGGATAATCCCCTGTGTCACTACCCTGTACTTACCTTCCGTCAATCCCCAGTTCTTTTCCCTTTAATTTGGACATGCTGAACACCGTGCTTCGTCGTACCGCCTCTGCGGGCACTGCTGCACTTACAGGAAACAGGGCTATCTCTGTACAGGTGTGTTGAAGCATATTAGCCCATGACACAGGCTCAACTTTGTTTTCAGTCTCTGCTCCACGGCTCGCCGGAGGCGAAAAAGGCAGGTGAAATCGAAACCCAACAGCACTCAAGGTTAATTGGGAGAGGAAAATATATCCATGCTTTCGAAAGTGCGTTCTGGCTAGCATTTGATGTCAGGAAGATAATAGATGCTCTAAATTCAGCCCACCGTGTAAAGCCGGATAGGACAGATGAATATAAGAAAGCTGCGTGTGTGCCGTTTTTCCCTCCCCTCACGCTCATCTTTACGATTCAGTGAGGTTTACTACAAAGGTCTGCTAGAAGACGCGCGTTTGCAGATCAAGCTCACCGGAAACTGGGAGATTTGTATTGGCGAGCAAGATGTATTCATACACATTCTCGAGTATGAGAACTATGCAGGATTTGACAAAGCCACAGAAACAATCAAGAACTCAAGGGTAAGTGGTGAACGGGGTGGTTTTATGGGAACTAAAAAGAGCTTATAGCATCTGGAAGCCTATCGTGCTATGCTCCCTCACCTTCACTCTCGAGCCACGCAGCTGAATCAAGAGTTTGCCTTTTTTCCAACTGCTCCGCCTCATGCTCAAGGGGGGCTTTTTGAGTTACGAACGTATCAACTTCAACCGGGGGCTCTCCTTGAATGGGAGAACGTGTGGTATGTTCTTTACTCAGCATCTATAGCATCCACGGACTTTTGAAATCCAGGCGTCGAGGCATTGAAGCTCGTCGGAAATTTGTTGCACCCGTGGGTGCTTGGTTCTCACAAGTTGGGAGGCTTCATCAAGTACACCACATGTGGCAGTATCCGTACGTCCTTTCTGATCTATCACTGACAGTAGCATTGGATTCTCCTAGGACGCTCCACGAACGCAAGGAAAAGCGCGAACAAGCCTGGCAGATAGATGGTTGGGCAGAAACTGTTTCTAAGGTTTACCCAATAATTCAAGTTTAATAGAAGACTGACATGATCTCTCAGACCGCCAAACTAACAACTTCCATGGATTCCTTCATTCTCACACCACTACCCTTCAGCCCTCTCAAATAAGCCCTTTCTTGTACAAATAGCTGTCGCTCGTTCTGCAAATGTACAACTTGTTATGCATCTTTCCTTTTTGGGTCTGTGAAAGTGAGGCCCAAATGGGGCACAGCCATTAAGTCAGCGGCGGAGACACAATCAAGGATACAAGACTCCAATTGGATTCGTTGGCGATGTCATCTTAATATTTAATCATTCGTACCTCATATCTAATATCACGTGCCATTGAAAGTGTTTCAGTAATGTTTTAACGTAATTCCGTACGCTCCATCCGCCTTTAATCCTAAAAGCATGGGCTGGCAAGGCTCTGAGGCTTCTAATGTGGCTTCTAATGACGAGGCCGGCCACCATGCTACTCTCTATACGCGCAGCAGTCGAGGTTCGTTCACTCCGAGATTTTTAATGATGGAGTTCTACATTAATCATGAATCAACTAGCATGTGATCGATGTCGAAAAGCCAAGAGTAAATGTGAACGGTCTATAGAGCATACGACCCAGTGCATCAGCTGTATGCTGGCGGATACTCGTGAGGTTTCTGTAATTTTAAGCTTGTCTGGTCTCACCTGGTTCTGCCATGTAGCATGTACATACCTAGGTGATTCATGATTATCTTTCGCAAGAATCCGAAACTTATCATACGTTCTTTAGAGCCAAGCTTTAAACGAGGGCCTCCAAAGGGCTATGTCAATGCAATCGAACGACGTTTGCAATATGCTGAATCTCTATTAGGGGCCATCATCCAGTGTCCAGACACTGGAGTACAAGGGCTTGTAAATGACTTGAAGCAAGACAGTCTGGCTCGTGAAATCATCGATCGAGTTCATAACGGTCCTTACGTGAGTTCTTACTCTGCTATGGCTATGTTGGTGATAAACTAAGTTCGACCTGCGCTCAGGGCCCGAATGGTCGATGGACTCAGCCCTCTGATGCCGCAAGCGAAGATTTCTTCGCATCAATTATGAACTCTCATGATTCTTCACGGCCTCGTCGACAATCTCGAATGTCGCGCGAAATGGTCTCGTCCACGCAAGGTAGGTTATTCAAATGGATATTCTCACCCTATATTGAAAACAACTTCTGAGGTTACGGTCTTGTTATCACCCCGACAAAGGAATGGCAAGATAATCTCTCCGCACGCTTAACGGATTCATTTTCGAGACGGTCTCAAGATTCTGCGGATTGTCTTGACAGATCACAGGCGTCAGGCTCTTCTAGTACACCAGCACCGCAGCGACGACATTCGAACGATTCGGTCAAGCTGTCGTATCCTTCCGAATGGAATGGTATGTACAGATTCATTGAAGAAGGTATGTCTGTCACATTTGCAAGTAGATTTCGTTTAATAACTCGTGATAAATCAGATTTTGACAACGACACCAAGGATATTGCAGAAAATATGGGCATACTTTCACTAGATGAGAACCAAGAGGTAGGTCTATTTATGATCTAGATATCCTCCTGATGGAAATTTACAATAGATTCGATATCATGGCGGCGTTAGTGGACTTCCTTTGTTAGGCCAAAACACTCGAACAGATGACCAAATGAAAGGGGGTATCTGGTGTGTTGCTCAATTCCTGTCAATTCTATTTATGCACATCGTTCATTCCACAGGCGATATCCGTTGGCTCGGGTCTTACCACCTGCCGATTATGGGATATCAGAAAAGACGGATTCGCAGTTTCCATCATGGGATAGGCAGGACCTTTTGATCAAAATTTATTTCACGTATCTACATCCGGTTTTCCCTCTTATACATAAAGATAGATTCTTTGTTGGATATCACCATAGGTAAGTTCGAGAATTTGGCTTTTCAGAGAAATCTGCTAAGACCTGTGTGTAGAAAATATGGGTACGTATGAATTCCATCGTGCATCTTGATATTTCAGCGGTCCTGACAGATGTAGACTCGAGTGTCCTCAGAAAATTAAACCGTCCCCCAGGTATGAACCGACACAAGAAGTAACGTCGCTTCTTCTTCTGGCTATTTTTGCAATTTCTGCCCGCTTTTGTGACGAGGAAATAAGGACAAGCAAGTTGTGGGAAGCAGGATGTAAGTATCTCGAACTCGCACGCGGATTACTGGGTATATGAATTACACTTCATTACCGGTAGCTCTTACTGATGTGATCAAATAGCCAAAGTGTTTCATATCTCCCGACCATCAACGGTACAAGCGCTATTATTGTTTGGCTACCGGGAATTCGGAATGAGTATGTATCCCCATTGTCACTTGTTTCATCCATTTTGATAGCTTTTCAGGTTCAAAGGAGCAAGGCTGGATTTTCATTGGTCAGTTTGATTTCTTTGTGACATATGTTGTTGAATTCACTTTTCCAGGGATGGCTATCAGGATGGTGAATGAACCTTTTAGAATTGGCTTTTTCCAAGACTGATCACAGTATTAGGCATTCGATCTAGGGTTGAATTGCGATTCATCGAAGTGGAAAGTTAACGGTCACGATCTTTTTTCTCAAGAGGAGACACAAACCAGACGTCAAATATGGTGGGCATGCATCCTAGCAGATCGGTAGATTTCATTGACATCGAAACAACGACCGGCCCTGACCCCCTCTTTAGTTACGGTTCGATTTATATGGGTCGACCTACGATGATTAAAGATAGCGATAGCGATACGCCCTTACCACATGTTGATCTTGTCTGTTCAATTTTTCGAATCCTTCCAGGATTGCTTATCGATCAATGGGCAGGAAGAGGATGCGGGTTTGTGGCAGTCACTTACTTCAGATAGAGTTCCTCGGAGCCCCGCTCCTGCTCGAATAATGAGTTGTTTTGTTGCTCTCTCGCGTTTGTGTAAGTTTTGCATTCATCTAGTGTTGTCCTGATACTGACATCACTTAGCTTTAATTGCGGGTAGGATTATTAACAAGGTTTATCCCGTTCAAGGAATCATCCACGCTACAAAGCAAACAGTTTTGACGGAGTGTGAAGCTGAGCTTGATCAATGGTATCTTGGCCTTCCAGACTACTTGCACTGCGATCCAAACAGCCATGGTACATATGTACCTCAAGTTATTTTCCTTCATGTCCGCTACTGGGGTTGCATCTTACTTCTTTATCGGGCCTTGTGAGCAGTTCCGTTTCCAATTCTGCAAATATCGGCTTAACAGAACTTTTAGCATCCCAAATTGGAAGAGGTGTGTATATTATATGTTCAGCTCCAACTCATCATCTAATTTCTTCAAAAGTGGCGAAGACGCTGCGCGTAATTCACCGATGGGCTGCAAGGCTTTAGAAATCTCCCAGAGAGCTGCCAGCCAAATTACTTCTTTGGGTTAGCTGAGTTCTTTACCTGATTGTGCTATAGCTGAAGTAAGTATAGTCATGTTGTGGCGAGAGAATTATACGCTTCAGAGGGTTTCACCGTTTCTTACGGCATATATTCTGAATGCATCGTAAGTATTTTGTTCTTTGTATCTAATCTATTTTAATTGCCTACCAGAGTCATGCACATTCTTACTCGTGAGATTCGTGCAATAAAATACATCTATTCGTATTGATAGTTTTGCAGTTTCTCTTCGCTCTTCTCATGTCGAAGCAGCGTTAGGTTTGCAACAGTGTATGACTTCCCTCAAAGATATGGAGGTGAGCTTGAAATTCAGTTTCTGCTCAGGCTGTTCGTTTATTATCGAGCAGATACCTTGGCCCAGTGCATCTCGTGCCTGGGATCTTCTCAACGGCGTTAAGTTGTCGGACGGTATATTTGCTACCCAATTACCCAAAGTCCTGGGAAAATGCTTTGGCGGACAGAAACAAGTAGCTGTTGATGCCTTCGAAGAGAAGGATTTCAACTATTCCCAACAAGAACCCTGCAACAGCAATGTATCTGGTCAATCTATTGGGGGTCATAACGGGGTGCAGGATTTCAACACGCAGATTATGGCAGAAATGCTTGGATTGGATATTCCCGGGATGGACCCATCAGTTTATCGTCCCGGCTATCAGTTGTGGCCGTCAACATCAGGGCACAAGTCGTCGACACCACTTGTTTCTCAATCAATTTCTCCACTGCAGATCCCAACTCAAATGGATTATTCAGATTCTGGATCTCAAGTTGACGCCCAAGGTAGACTTAAAAATTGGGCATACCAAATGTCTTTCAGCAGCGTCCCTGAGAGTTACCGTCAATTCAGGTCTTGATGGTAGCGACGTGGGTAGTTTATTTTTAGCATAATTTGTAATCTTATTCGGTTACCATTACCATTAACCGGAAGGTATGAACTATAGGCATCTCAGTTGATCATTGATTGAGTTGGCACGACCGAAATATCTCGGCTGCATGTTCTGGAGCCATATTCTTGAAGACAATTGAGAAAGTATCTGTGTCATCTGCTGGTAAAAGTATCACATGGTACAACAAAGAAAACTCCATTCAACATCCG